>OKAV01000041.1_pt1 | contig 23464 bp, 21 predicted proteins | sample 1612431 | NCBI WGS metagenome assembly OKAV01 (sample SAMN04436795, study PRJEB24849) | human gut metagenome | biome: human gut; feature: NICU; material: stool | host: Homo sapiens | place: USA: Saint Louis, MO | collected 2011-05-09
GTGTACATGACGATTAATGCCACGACCACCGGAGATGATGCGCTCACCATGCGGTCTGATACTTCGGGCCTCGGCGTCAGGATCCTCCGGGAGGGGCAACCGCTAGCGCTCAATACCGCAATCGAGATTAATCCCGCAGCCCCGCCGCACCTTCAGGCGCAGCTGGTGGCCGACCCGAAAGCGCCGCTGGTACCAAAGGCGTTTACCGCCTCGGGCTCGCTGATTGTTGAGTATCTGTAATCACCAGCAGGCTGACAGAATATTTTCAGGGGAATCTGCATGTTTATACCAGTAATCGTACAACAATATCGCCGGCTTATTTATCTGTGCTGCACGCTTTTACTATTGATTATCTGCTCTTTTCCTTTGCGGACGTTCGCGGCGGGCATCAGGGGGGTGCCGACGCCGGCCACCTGTGAACAAGCGATAGGCTGGCGCGTTTATACCCAGACCAGCTGTTGGTGGCAGGGTAATGCGCAGAAAACCGGGATCAATTTTATAAAAAATGCCACAACCTTTACCGCATCCATTGCTGAGATGGAGGTTCAGTTCGATACCTCTTTCGTCCCGCAAAGCGGAATGTGGTTTCTCAGAACCTATATTTGTCCGGCTAACCAGGCGATCCGCTGCACGATAGCAAACAGTTCCGGCCACGTTAATAGCCTCCGCGGCGCTTATCTGAGCAGCGCTGAAAATATTCCGCAGCAGGATCCTGATTTTAATGGCGCCAGCGGCATTATTCCCGCGGGCAGCAGCCTCTGCTACACCTTTTTCGACGCCACGGCCCCGGACGTGGACTGGGCTACGCCCGCCCGCCGCACCTGCAGCGACGGGCAGATACTTCCGGAAACACCGGCCTCCTGCGTCCTGAACAATGGTGACGATATGGATATCGATCTGGGCATTCTTGAGCGCAAATCTTTATCCACCGGGCTGGACGCGAACGACCAGGAAAACGTCATAAAGTCGCTATCCGTATCGTGCACCCGCGATGCCGGATCGTCGGTCAGCATCCAGTTTCGCTATACGCCGGTGACGCTGAACGGCAGCGAGGTCATTAGCACCACCACCGACAATGTGGGGGTAGCCCTCTTCTACGAGGATAAGGCGATGTCGCCGGCAGATACCATTGCAGCAACATTTAAGAACGGCACCACTCAGGTAAAGCTTATCTTTCAGCCCGTTCGTGAAGGCAGCGTTGCGCTGAAAGCCATCAAGACCGGCGGCTTTTCAGCTCATGCGGTCATGGTGATGACGGAGCTATGATGTCGTTCCCCGCCCGTCGACCTCTCTCCCTGACCTTCCGGGGTACCTTCACGCTGCTGGGCGTCTGGCTCTGTATCGGCCTGCTCTTCTATCTCCCCAATAACGGCGGGCACGGCCTCTCCCTGCCGGTCAACATCATCACCTGGGGAGTCATGGCCGCGTGCGGCATGTGGACCGCCATGACGCTTCCGGGAGTAGCGCAGGGGCGCGCCCCCGACGGCGCATTTCGGCTAATCTGCATCGGCGCGGGGTTATGGTCCCTGCCGCTGCTGTGGACGACCTCCGGCAGCGTCCCGTACGCTGGCCTGCCGCGCGTGGCCGGGCTGTGGGGAATGATCGCCTTTTTATGGCTGCTGAGGCGCACCGGGCTCACCCGCGATAGCATCCGGCTGATTTTGCAGATGCTGTGGCTGGCCGCGCTGATGCAGGCGCTGTTCGGCTTTTTACAGGTGCTGGTCTTTAAGCATATGGTCATGGCGGACGGCTCTCCCGGCTTTAGCGGTTCGCGTCCCTGGGGGATTTTTCAGCAGCCCAATCTTCTGGCCTCGTTTGTTGCCACGGGCCTGCTGTGCCTGCTCGCCAGCAATAGCCGGGGCAAGTTGGCCTCAGGGGCGCTGTTTTTCTTCCCCTTTATGCTGGTACTGATCCAGAGCCGGGCCGCCTGGATTGGGGCTATTGCGGGCTGCGGCCTGCTGTTCTGTTCATCAATTCAGGTCAGGCGACGGGCAGCGGTATTGCTGATGCTGGGAGGCGTTGCGCTGGCCCTCGCGTGGCAATGGGGCGCGCATCTGCCCGACGCGTTCTCCGCCATCGATAAGCGCGGCTCCACCCACGAGCGCTGGCTTATTCTTAAAACCACCTGGGCGTTGATCGCCCGTCATCCGTGGGCCGGATGGGGTTACGGCAGCTTTGAGGCGGCGTTTTCCCGCCAGGCGCAGATAAGCGGCGGTCCGTTTGTGGTTACGCTGATCCATCCGCATAACGAACTGCTTTATGCCTGGGCGGAGGGGGGCATCGTGGCCGTCGCCGGTCTGCTGCTGATGGCGGCGGGGATCCTGCGCGGATTATGGCAACCGGGCGGCTGGCGCTGGACCGGCATCGCCCTGCTGCTGCCGCTCATCAGTCATATCAACCTGGAATATCCCCTGTATCAGTCGGCGCCACACTGCCTGATGCTGACGCTGCTGCTTGCCCTTATTATGCCGCCGGTTATGCCTGAGACAGCCGGTACCGGATCGCGGTGGATGCGCCTGGTGATTGCAGCGGCAAGTCTGCCGATCCTGCTGTTTATGGCCAGCGCGCTCGTTACCCAGCAGAGGCTAACGGCCATCGAACGCCGCGGACTCGACCCGCTGGCGACGGGCGCAACCGATAGCGAACTGGGATTAATCAACCCATACGGCCAGCGGCTCAGACTGGATTACGATCGGCACATTGCCCTGTTGATTCGCTATAACACTCTCCGCGATCCGCAGCTGCTTGCGCGGTTTACCCGCTGGGCGGATAGCTACCAGCGGCATCATAACGATCCTAACGTAATGGCCAGCCGGCTGGCCATTCTTGGGGCAACTCAACCCGATCTGCTCAACGGTGCCTGTCTTCAGGCCCGGCGGCGCTGGCCGCAGGATCGCCGCTTTCTCTGCAGAAATGCTACTGGATTGAATAAGAAATAAAACTTTTTGATTTCATCTTAATAAGACAAGGACAACGATCGTTCATGAAAATAAAAAATCAGGTGAATATGTCGCCCCTTGCAGGCAATCTGCACGGTTTTGTATTACCCGATCACTTTCCAGGGGAGCGCTTACCCGACTCGACGATCAGCATCGTCAAAGAGTCCGCCACCGGCGAGTGGGTATTAAGCGATCCCGTAAAAAATATCACCCAGACGTGGCAGCACGTTGCGGTCGTTTCCGGCAATTTTTTATTTACCTCCGGCATTCGCTGGCTGCTGGGCGAATATGCGCCGCTGCGGCTCAAGGTATACCGTCACATAGAGGATTTGCAAAAGCAGCTGCTGGAGGAGGCGCGCTTTACGCCAGATGTGGTGATCTGGCTGGATATTAAACCCGGCTACAGTAAGGAACTGACCGCAACCGTTATCAGATTATGCCAGCGATTTCCGGCGCTCCGGCAGTTGGCGGTGTCTGACAGGATCCCGCAGCAGTTCTGGCTATTGCCGCGGGGCGTGAGCATCGCCTCGCCGTGCGCGACGCTGTCTGAGCTGCGTAAGAAACTGCGCGGTATGTTTAGCGGCCGGAATGACACCCACGATCCGCTTTTCCATAGCGAAGGCATAACGTATCGCCAGTGGTACAGCATCCGGCTGCATATCGCGGGCTATTCCATCAAGGAAATCGCCTGTCAGATGCAGATGAGCACTAAACGGGTGTATAGCCTGCACGCCGAAGTGATGCGGTTACTGAATCTCCGGGGGCCGCTTCATAAAGCGTGGCTCTATCGCAGTATCCAGGAGGCGCTGACCGCCCTCGGTCTGGAGCAGATCGTTACCTGTAGAAGCGGTAAGCCGGCGCTTACTTAACCTTTTTGCCGACAGCAGCCCGAAAGATTATCAATGATCGGACAGTGAGCGCCGTCATCGCCCGGGCAGGATGCCGCCAGGCTGAGCAGCTGCTGGCGCATCGCCTGCAGCTGCTCAATGTGGATCTCGATCTCCGCCACCTGCTGCAGCGGGCGCGCCTTAACGTCGGCGCTGTGGCGGGCCGGATCGTTGAACAAGTGCACCAGCTCCCGGCACTCTTCCAGATTAAAGCCCACAAGCCGCGCCTGGCGCCGCAGAGTCAGCTCATCGAGATGCTTTTGCGTATAATTGCGGTAACCGTTATCGCTGCGCATCGGCGCCGTTACCAGTCCCTTCTCTTCATAAAAGCGGATAGCCTTGCTGGTCAGGCCGGTTTTTTTTGCTACGTCGCTGATATTCACGCTGCCCCCTTGACCTTCCCCTTGATGGAAGGTTTAACCTTAGTCACTGTAAGAAGAAGCGCCGCGCCGGTCAACGGCGGCGATCACTATTTACGGAGGAACTATGTCTCAAACCATTACCCTTGCGCTGGACGGCCTCTCCTGCGGCCACTGCGTAAAGCGCGTTAAAGAGAGCCTGGAGCAGCGCCCGGACGTTGAACAGGCGGACGTTACCATTACCGAAGCCAAAGTCACCGGCAGCGCCAGCGCCGATCAGCTGATCGCCACGGTCAAAGAGGCCGGCTACGGCGCGGAGGTCGGCCACCCAAAAACTGAGCCGCTGACAGAGACGTCAATCCCGTCGGAAGCACTGACAGCGGTCACTCCTGAGCTTCCGGCAGCGGATGATGCCGACGACAGCAGGCAGTTGCTGATCGGCGGCATGAGCTGCGCCAGCTGCGTGTCCCGGGTTCAGAACGCGCTTGCTGCCGTTCCCGGCGTCAGCCAGGCACGGGTAAACCTGGCGGAGCGCACGGCCCTGGTGATGGGCAGCGCCTCCGCCGCTGATTTAGTGCAGGCGGTGGAGAAAGCCGGCTACAGCGCAGAGGCCATCGACGATGACCAGAAGCGCCGGGAGCGCCAGCAGGAGACCGCCGTTGCCACCATGAAGCGCTTCCGCTGGCAGGCGATTGTCGCCCTGCTGGTGGGCGTGCCGGTGATGATATGGGGCATGATCGGCGACAACATGATGGTCACCGACGCCAACCGCGCGCTGTGGCTGGCTATCGGCCTCGTCACCCTCGCGGTGATGGTCTTTGCCGGGGGGCACTTCTACACCAGCGCCTGGAAAAGCCTGAAGAACGGCACCGCCACCATGGATACGCTGGTGGCGCTGGGCACCGGCGTGGCCTGGCTCTATTCAATGAGCGTTAACCTCTGGCCGCAGTGGTTCCCGCCGGAGGCGCGCCACCTCTATTACGAAGCCAGCGCGATGATTATCGGCCTGATTAACCTCGGCCATATGCTGGAGGCCCGCGCCCGCCAGCGCTCCTCGAAAGCGCTGGAAAAACTGCTGGATCTGACGCCGCCCACCGCCCGCGTGGTGACGGAGAGCGGCGAGAAGTCGGTGCCGCTGGCCGAGGTGCAGCCCGGCGCTATCCTGCGTCTGACCACCGGCGATCGGGTGCCGGTTGACGGCGAGATCACCGAAGGCGAATCCTGGCTCGATGAGGCGATGCTTACCGGCGAGCCGGTGCCGCAGCAAAAAGGCAGCGGCGACGGCGTCCACGCCGGGCCCGTGGTGCAGGACGGCAGCGTGCTGTTCCGCGCCAGCGCCGTCGGCAGCCACACGACGCTGTCGCGCATTATTCGCATGGTGCGCCAGGCCCAGAGCAGCAAACCGGAAATCGGCCAGCTGGCGGACCGCATCTCCGCCGTCTTTGTGCCAGTGGTGGTCGCTATCGCCGTTATCAGCGCCGGGATCTGGTTCTTCTTCGGCCCGGCGCCGCAGATTGTCTACACCCTGGTGATCGCCACCACGGTGCTGATTATCGCCTGTCCGTGCGCCCTTGGGCTGGCGACGCCGATGTCGATCATTGCCGGCGTCGGCCGGGCGGCGGAGTACGGCGTGCTGGTGCGCGACGCCGACGCCCTGCAGCGGGCCAGCGAACTCGACACCCTGGTGTTCGATAAAACCGGCACGCTCACGGAGGGCAAGCCGCAGGTGGTGGCAGTTAAAACCTTTGGCGAACTTGACGAAGCGCAGGCCCTGCGGCTGGCGGCCGCGCTTGAACAGGGATCCAGCCATCCGCTGGCCCGGGCGATTGTTGAGAAAGCGGGCGAGGCAGCCCTGCCGCCGGTCAGCGGCTTTCGCACCCTGCGCGGCCTGGGCGTCAGCGGCGAGGCGGAGGGTCATGCGCTGCTGCTGGGCAATACGGCGCTGCTGAATGAGCATCGCGTCAATACCGGCGCCGCCGCGCATGAAGTGGAGTCGCAGGCATCCGCAGGCGCCACGCCGGTGCTGCTGGCGGTTGACGGTCAGGTTTCCGCGCTGTTTGCGATCCGCGATCCGCTGCGCGACGACAGCGTGGCCGCCCTGCGGCGCCTGCGCGGCGAGGGCTACCGCCTGGTGATGCTTACCGGCGACAACCCGACGACGGCTAACGCCATCGCCAAAGAGGCGGGCATTGACGAAGTCATCGCCGGCGTGCTGCCGGACGGCAAGGCCGAGGCGATTAAAAAACTGCAGGCGGAAGGCCGTAAAGTGGCGATGGTCGGCGACGGCATCAACGACGCCCCGGCGCTGGCGCAGGCCGAGGTGGGTATCGCCATGGGCGGCGGCAGCGACGTCGCTATCGAAACGGCGGCCATCACCCTGATGCGCCACAGCCTCACCGGCGTTGCCGACGCGCTGGCCATTTCGCGGGCGACGCTGCGCAACATGAAGCAGAACCTGCTGGGCGCCTTTATCTACAATTCGATCGGCATTCCGGTCGCCGCAGGCATCCTGTGGCCCTTTGCCGGTACGCTGCTCAACCCGGTCGTGGCGGGCGCCGCCATGGCGCTGTCGTCAATCCCCGTGGTCAGCAACGCCAATCGCCTGCTGCGGTTTAAGCCGAAGGCGTAATCCAGTTGAGCCCCTGGCCCCAACGCGCTAGCATGGCCTTTTGTTTTCGGGAGCGCGTATGGGGCTGTTTCAACAACTAAAATCATCACTTCGCTCTCTGCTGTCGGGCCGCTATCCCTGGCCCGGCATGGACGTGACGCTCAAGGGCGGCCAGCAGCTGCATCTGGTGGGCAGCATCCATATGGGGACCCGCGATATGGCCCCCCTGCCCGCCGGGCTGCTTAAAAAGCTGCAGCAGGCCGATGCGCTGATCGTCGAGGCCGACATCAGCGGCAGCGAAACGCCGTTCAATAATCTGCCGAGCTACCCGCCGCTGCGGGAGCGCCTGAGCGAAACCCTGTATCAGCAGCTTGAAGCGCGCGCCGGCGAGCAGGGCCTGTCGCTGGCGCCGTTTGACAACCAGCCGCTGTGGCAGGTGGCGATGGTGCTGCAGGCGACTAACGCGCAAAAGCTGGGCCTGCGCCCGAATTACGGCATTGATTACCAGCTGCTGCACAGCGCCAGAGCGCTATCGAAGCCGGTGATTGAGCTGGAGGGCGCGGACAGTCAGGTGGCGCTGCTGCTCAACCTGCCGGATAACGGCTTCGACTTGCTAAGCGATACGCTGACCCAATGGCACACCAATGCCAGACTGCTGCAGGTGATGATCGGCTGGTGGATAACGCAGCCGTCGGGCGAAACGCCGACGCTGCCCAATACCTTCAGCCAGTCGCTGTACGATGTGCTGATGCAGCAGCGCAATCTGGCCTGGCGCGACAGGCTGCTGGCGCTGCCGCCGGGGCGCTACGTTGTAGCGGTGGGGGCTCTGCATCTGTATGGCGAAGGTAACCTGCCGTCGATGCTGAAATAAAAAAATGGCCAATATCGCTATTGGCCCGTCAAAGAGGAATTTCATCGTTATTATTATTCCCGGCTTATGTCGGGATCCCTCGATTGTCGCTCAAAGTTGGCCTCTTCGCCAACAGAAATGCGCAAGATAGTACTATTTTTTCCGCGCCATCCGGGCGTATGCTTAGTCCACTTTGTCCAGATGTAATAAGGTTTGCCATGACGCCCGCCGTTAAGCTACTCGAAAAAAACAAGGTTCCTTTTCAGATCCACACCTACGATCACGACCCGAACGAAACCAACTTTGGCGATGAAGTGGTGCGCAAGCTGGGGCTCAATGCCGACCAGGTCTACAAGACGCTGCTGGTAGCGGTCAATGGCGATATGAAACACCTTGCGGTGGCGGTTACGCCGGTGGCGACGCAGCTGGATCTCAAAAAGGTGGCAAAGGCGCTGGGCGCCAAGAAAGTGGATATGGCCGACCCGCTGGTGGCCCAGCGCACCACCGGCTATCTGGTGGGCGGCATCAGCCCGCTGGGGCAGAAAAAGCGCCTGCCGACCATCGTCGACGCCCCGGCGCAGACGTTCAGCACCATTTACGTCTCCGGCGGCAGGCGCGGGCTGGATATTGAGCTGGCGGCGGCGGATCTGGCGAAGCTGCTTGACGCCCGCTTCGCCGATATCGCCCGTCGGGACTGATTCACCGCCTCTGACGAGCAGAGGCGCTGCGTCCTACTGCCAGCTGACCTCGCCTTTCGGTTCATAAGCACTCACGTCCAGCGGCGAGTTCTGCTGGATATACTGCTTGAGCACTTCGGCGTCGATAAAGCCGGTATTCACGTAGCCGGGCCGGTTGTCGATGTGCGGATAGCCGTCGCCGCCGGTGGCGTTGAAGTTAAGCGTCGCCAGGCGGTAGGTTTTGTTCATATCGACCGGTTCACCCTTGATTTTCAGGTCGCTGAGCTTGCCGTCCTTCGCCACGAAGCTGACGTTGGCGAACTGCGGATAGGCCCCGGAATCGGGCTTCATCTTCGCCACGGCGGTCAGGTACTCCACCGCCTCTTTCCCGCTCATGTCGGCATAGACCACCACGTTGCCAAACGGCTGCACCTTCAGCACGTCTTTGTAGGTGATAGTCCCGGCCTCAATCGAGTCGCGAATGCCGCCGCCGCTCATCACGCCGAAGTCCGCGCCGGTGCGCGCCATCTGGGCGCTGAGCAGCAGATGGCCCATGTTGGTCTGTACAAAGCGCACTTTACTGCGATCCCCTTCCAGATGGCCGTTCACCTCGCCAATCTTCACGCCAAGCTGGGCGCGCCCCTTATTCTGGAACGGCGTCAGCAGGGAGAGCATCTGCGGATTTTCAGGGATTTGCGGGGCGTAGAGTATGCGCTCACTTTTGCCGTTGTCCCAGGTCACTTTTTTCTTCAGGTTGACCGGGATCAGCTTATAGTGCACCAGCTTCATCTCGCCGTTGCGAAACTCAAAGTCGGCGCGTCCCACGTACTTGCCCCACTCGTGGGCCTGCACGATCCAGATACCGTTCTGCCGGTCCGGCGCGCAGGGCGTGCCGGGCACGTAGTCGACCTGCTTCTTGTTTTCCGAGGCCATGCAAACCGGGTCCTGCGAGTGACCGCCCACAATCATCGCCAGCGAACCGGCGGGCAGGCTGCGGGCCATTTCCACATCGCCTGGCGCGTTGGAGCCGTGGTTACCGTTATCGTAGTGCCCCATGTGGGTCGCCGCGAGAATGACGTCCGGCTTTTCGTTCTGCTGCAGTTCCTGAATCACCAGCTTCGCCTCGTCCGCCGGCTTGCGAAATTCGATATCGGGGAAGTTTTCCGGATTGCCGATTTTCGCCGTGTCGTCGGTGGTTAAGCCGATCACCGCAATCTTCAGGCCGCCGCGATTAAACAGCGCCCAGGGCTTAAACAGGCGCTCGCCGGTGCTCTTCTGATAGATATTGGCGGAGAGAAACGGGAATTTTGCCCACTTCTCCTGCTGGCGCAGAACGCTGAGCGGATTGTCGAATTCGTGGTTGCCGACGGCCATCGCATCGTAGCCCACCAGGTTCATGCCGCGAAAATCCGGCTCGGCATCCTGCAGATCTGACTCCGGCACGCCGGTATTGATATCGCCGCCGGAAAGCAGCAGCACGCTGCCGCCGTCGGCCGCCACCTCGCGGCGAATGCCGTCCACCAGCGTTTTCTGCGCCGCCAGGCCGTACTCGCCGTACTCGCTGCGCCAGAAATGGCCGTGGTGATCGTTCGTGTGCAGGATGGTAATTTTATAGGTTTTATCCCGCTCATAAGCCTGCGCCTGCAGGCTGGTGAGTGACACTGCCGCCAGCATGGTCAGCGCCATGCCGCGTTTAATAAACTTCATTTTTCTCTCCCTGACATCATCAACAGCGCTGAAATTACAATAAGTAACAAGCATAGACAAAAATGTTTTCAGATTTGAGACTTTCTTCCGACGTGTTAGACGGTTATCTTAGGCAGATAATTATTAGACTCCCCAATTACTCCAACATCGCAACCAGACTTTTTGAGTGAACCCTATGGCAATCAGTGAAACCAGCCCGGCCGCGCCGGGAAACGCCGCGCCCCAGCGCAAGGCCGGAACCTCTTTCCGCATCCTCGGCGCCATCAGCCTTTCTCACCTGCTTAATGACATGATCCAGTCGCTGATTCTGGCGATCTATCCTCTGCTGCAGTCCGAGTTTTCGCTGACCTTTGTGCAGATCGGTATGATAACCCTCACCTTCCAGCTGACCTCTTCTCTGCTACAGCCGGTAGTCGGCTACTGGACCGATAAGTATCCGATGCCGTGGTCGCTGCCGATTGGCATGTGCTTTACCCTCAGCGGGCTGGTGCTGCTGGCGCTGGCGGGCAGTTTCGGCACCGTGGTGCTGGCCGCGGCGCTGGTCGGCACGGGTTCATCGGTGTTTCACCCGGAGTCATCGCGGGTGGCGCGCATGGCCTCGGGCGGCCGCCACGGCCTCGCCCAGTCGCTGTTCCAGGTCGGCGGCAACTTCGGCAGCTCTATGGGCCCGCTGCTGGCGGCGCTGATCATAGCGCCCTATGGCCGGGGCAACGTCGGCTGGTTTGTTCTCGCGGCGCTGCTGGCTATCGTGGTACTGGCTCAGGTCAGCCGCTGGTACGCCGCTCAGCACAGAATGAATAAAGGGAAGCCTAAAGCCGCCGTCGTCAGCCCGCTGCCGCGTAATAAGGTGGTACTGGCGGTCTGCGTGCTGCTGGTGCTGATTTTCTCGAAATATTTCTATATGGCGAGTATCAGCAGCTACTACACCTTTTATCTGATGCATAAATTTGGGTTATCGGTGCAAAATGCGCAGATCCACCTGTTTACCTTCCTGTTTGCCGTCGCGGCCGGTACGGTGATTGGCGGGCCCGTCGGCGATAAAATCGGCCGTAAATATGTCATTTGGGGCTCCATCCTCGGCGTTGCGCCCTTTACGCTTATTTTGCCTTATGCAACGCTCGAATGGACGGGCATTCTGACGGTGATCATTGGTTTTATCCTTGCTTCCGCCTTTTCGGCCATTCTGGTCTACGCTCAGGAGCTTTTACCGGGAAGGATCGGCATGGTTTCCGGGCTTTTCTTCGGCTTCGCTTTCGGTATGGGCGGCCTGGGAGCCGCGGTGCTTGGCGTCGTTGCCGACCATACCAGCATCGAGTATGTGTATAAAATCTGCGCCTTCCTGCCGCTGCTGGGCATGTTGACGATATTTCTGCCTGATAATCGCCATAAAGCCTAATCTGACGGCTGCCAGAGTCGCAACCTGGCAGCCGTAACCTCCTTGTTTTACCTCACAATCCCTCTCTTTAACTGCCATTATCTCCATAACGCCCCGATTCAGGTTCAAATCTCATTTTTATTCACCCTTCAACACATTTTAATAAACAAAGTCGATAAAATTGTCATAAACTATTACCAGGATTTTTGACTTCCGACAGCAACGGATCGCTGCCACGGCAAAGGAGACGCAATGCACCACGCCACACCGCTCATCACCACCATCGGCGGCGGGCTCGTCCTCGCTTTTATTCTCGGCATGATCGCCAATAAACTTCGTATTTCTCCGCTGGTGGGTTATTTGTTAGCGGGCGTGCTCTCCGGTCCCTTTACGCCGGGCTTTGTTGCCGATACTCAGCTGGCCCCCGAGCTGGCGGAACTGGGCGTTATTTTGCTGATGTTCGGCGTTGGCCTGCACTTCTCGCTCAAGGATCTGATGGCGGTAAAGAAAATCGCCATTCCCGGCGCGATTGCGCAGATAGCCGTGGCCACCCTGCTGGGCATGGGACTGTCTGCCATGCTCGGCTGGTCGCTGATGACCGGCATCGTCTTTGGCCTGTGCCTGTCAACGGCAAGCACCGTGGTGCTGCTACGCGCGCTGGAAGAGCGGCAGTTGATTGATACCCAGCGCGGGCAAATCGCCATCGGCTGGCTGATTGTCGAAGACCTGGTGATGGTGCTGACGCTGGTGCTGCTGCCCGCGGTGGCAGGGATGCTGGATAAGGGCGACGTCGGGCTGGCCAGCCTGAGCCTCGATATGGGGCTGACCATCGGCAAAGTTATCGCCTTTATCGCCATTATGATGGTCGTCGGACGCCGCCTGGTGCCGAGGATCCTTGCCCGCAGCGCGGCCACCGGTTCACGAGAACTGTTTACGCTGTCGGTACTGGCCCTGGCGCTGGGCATCGCCTTCGGCGCCGTCGAACTGTTCGACGTCTCCTTTGCGCTGGGCGCCTTCTTTGCGGGCATGGTGCTGAATGAATCCGAGCTGAGCCACAGGGCTGCCAGCGACACCCTGCCGCTGCGCGACGCGTTCGCCGTACTGTTCTTTGTCTCTGTCGGTATGCTGTTTGATCCGATGATTCTGATTGAGCAGCCGTTTGCGGTGCTCGGCGTGCTGGCTATTATCCTTTTCGGCAAGTCGGCGGCGGCGTTTATGCTGGTGCGCCTGTTCGGCCACTCCCAGCGCACGGCGCTGACCATCGCCGCAAGCCTGGCGCAGATCGGCGAATTTGCCTTTATTCTGGCGGGCCTCGGCATGGCGCTGGATCTGCTGCCGCAGGCCGGACAGAATCTGGTGCTGGCGGGCGCTATCCTCTCCATTATGCTCAATCCGGTGCTGTTTGCGCTGCTGGAGAAGTACCTCGAAAAAACGGAAACCCTCGACGAGCAGACGCTGGAAGAGGCCATCGAGGAGGAGAAGCAGATCCCGGTGGATATCTGCGACCATATCCTGCTGGTCGGCTACGGCCGGGTCGGCAGCCTGCTCGGCGAGAAGCTTATCGCGCAGAATATTCCGCTGGTGGTCATTGAAACATCGCGCACCCGCGTCGATGAGCTGCGCAACCGCGGCGTTCGCGCCGTGCTGGGCAACGCCGCCAGCGAAGAGGTGATGAACCTGGCGCACCTCGACTGCGCCCGCTTCCTGCTGCTGACCATCCCCAACGGCTATGAGGCCGGCGAGATTGTCGCCGCCGCCCGCGAGAAGAATCCGCATATCGAGATTATTGCCCGCGCCCACTACGATGATGAGGTGGACTACATCACCGAGCGCGGCGCCAATGAGGTGGTAATGGGCGAGCGCGAGATTGCTAATACCATGCTGGCGCTGCTGACCACGCCGGCGTCAGAACCGGCGGGAGTTTAAAGGATAAAGGGCCGGAGTGGCCCTTTATCTTTTTTGGGCAAAGAGACACCCGCTTGTTTTATTCTTATCGCCGCCCTTTTGCCGGGCGGCGCTTCGCTTGCACCGGCCTACCGGGAATCGTCATTCTGCCCAGGAAAGGCAGACTGAACTACCACTCCTCTTTCCAGCCCTACTCCGATTTTTTCGCCTCTCTGGGCTCAAGGTGCAGCTCCATATTTAGCGAGGAGAGGATTTTAAACAGGGTATCAATCTGGCTCTTATCGGGACTGTTCTCAAATTTAGACACCGTGTCCTGACGCAGGCCAACCCGTTCGGCGACGGTGCTCTGCGCCTGCTTCTGCTGCTTTCTGCGGTCCTTGAGGTAGATGGCCAGCTGCGCTGGTGAGGTAATTTTCATGACCGACCTTTTACTGGCAAGTGCGTGTAAAACTCAACTTAACGCCCTTCGCGTGTAAAAATCAGCGTTCCCAGTAGGCTTCCTCCAGGCTGTCCTCGCGCTCGGGCAGGCCGCGGGTCAGGCGCGGGGAGTGCTGGTTCAGCACCTGGTAGCTGACGCGGTTGGCGTATTTGCACACCTGCGCCAGCGAGGAGTAGGTCAGCCAGCCGAGGGCGTGCTTGCCGGAGTTGGGCACCGTGCTGCGGTGGTAGTTATTGGCGGCGATATCGTGCAGCAGCGCCGCCAGCGCGGCATCGCCCGCGCCGTTGGTGTTCATGATCTTCTCCGGACCGCCCATGTAGGGCGCGATGTGGGAGTAGATGCGCAGCGGCCGATCGCACTCCCGGTAGCGCATGGCGCGGCTGAATTCGTACTGGTTAAACTCGGCGATAGCGCCCGGCAGCAGCGGATGCTGGGTTTCGCGCTTCGCGCTCTCTTCGGTGAAGCCGGCCATATACAGTCCGGCGGGTCCGGCGGTGCAGAGCACCAGATCCACCCAGTCCAGCGCCCTGTCGGCCGCCAGCAGCGGATCGCCGATGCCGGTCAGCGCCTGTGCCTCATCCTCGTTCATCGCCAGGATAGAGACGTTCTCTTTGAGGAATGTCTGCCACCACGCCGGATCGTCGGCAATAATAAATGTCGTCCCGAGGGTCAGCACCACCGGCACGCCGTGCTTTTTGGCGTATGCCACGGCCTGCATCGTCGCCTCGCGCATCGGCTCGCCGGGCCGGCTGCGCAGCAGATAGGCGGTGAGCACCAGCGCCGAGGCGCCGGCAATCACCGCTTCGGGAATACTCTCCGGGCGCAGCTGGTTCATCTGGCCTGGGCTGATGGCAAAGGTGCGCTCGCCGCTGTCGCCTATCAGGGTAAAGCAGCGGCCGATGGCGCCGTCAATGCCCTGGAGATAGTCGAGATCGGTGCGGCTGGAGGTGTTGCACAGATAGCGGTAGGCGTAGCCGCCTATTTCGATATTGCGGCACATCACGCCGAGCAGCACCGAGCGGTCGTCCGCCAGTACGGAGTAGTTGTGCAGGGTATTGCCGATGCTGCCGCCGGCGAACTGGTGGCTGATAAGCCCGCCCTGCTGCAGTTCGCGATAGAGCGCCTCCGCAACGTCATCCTCAATCACCAGCGAGTGGCCGACGCTCAGCCCGTAGCGGGCGATAAAGGCGTCGTCCACCTTCGCCTCGATATCCACCAGGGTCTGATCGATGCCCACCACCCACGACGGGCTGGCCTCGCGCTCGGGCGCTGTCGACAGCAGCGGATCGCGGGCGTCGACGGGAAAGTAGTGTTTAAATTTACGCTTGCCGGGAAATTTCATGCTCTGCGGTCAGGTTGCGGTAAACGGGCGGAAAGAGTAGCACATCTCCGCCCGTTTCCTCCGACGCAATCAGCGGTAAGGTGCCGTCAGGTTGACCATCATCTCAATATGGTCCGCCGAGGCGTTCAGCGCCGGAATGTAGTGATACTGTTCGCCGCCGGCCTCAAGGAAGAACTCCCGGTTCTGGACGGCTATCTCTTCGAGGGTTTCCAGGCAGTCGGCGGCAAAGCCGGGGCACATCACCTGAATATGCTTCACGCCCTTCTCGCCGAGCATTTTCAGCGTTTCATCGGTATAGGGCGTCAGCCACGGCTCGCGGCCAAAGCGCGACTGGAAGGTCATCATCACCTTCTCCGGCGGGATACCGAGCGCCGACACCAGCTCGCGGGTGGTTCTGCGGCAGCGCTGGGGATAGTCATCGCCCTGGCTGGCGTAGCGCTGGGGAATGCCGTGATAGGAGAGCAGCAGCAGGTCCGGCTCGCCGCGCTCGGCAAAGGAGGCGCGGGCGCTGTTGGCAAGCGCCTGAATATAGTCGCTGTCGTCGGCATAGTCGCGGATAAAGGAGATGCCGGGAATGCGGCGCTTGTTGACCAGGATACGCCCGAGCTCGTCCCAGACGGCGGCAACGGTTGAGCAGGAGTACTGCGGATAGAGCGGCAGCACCACGATGTGGTCCACCTCCTGATCCAGCAGCGCCTGCACGCCGCTCTCCAGCGACGGCGAGCCGTAGCTCATACCCAGCGCCACTGGCGTATCGGGCAGGCGCTCGCGCAGGGCCTGCTCCTGCTGGCGGCTGTAGACCATCAGCGGGGAGCCGCCCTCCAGCCAGACAGACTGATACAGCTTTGCGACTCTGGGCGATCGCAGCGGCAGGATCACGCCGCGCAGCAGCGGCCACCACAGCAGGCGCGGCGTATCAACCACGCGCCGGTCGCTAAGGAACTGGCGCAGATAGCGCTTCACCGCCGCAGGCGTAGGGGCTTCAGGAGTGCCAAGATTGACTAACAGAATGCCGGTTTTCGTCTGACGCATTACCGCCTCGTATTCGTTTAACTGGCTGAGAATTATAGCTGAAACGTTGCTGAGTAGTATCTATTGATACAAGAGGTAGAAATGAGATGTTTTCTCACCCGGAGGGTCCGGGTGAGAGAGAAGTCACGCTTAGCCGAGGATTTTTTCCAGCTCGGCGCGCACGTCGGCCACCGGCTTAGTGCCGTCAACTTTGGCGTATTTAGTGTTGCCCGCCTGCGCTTCTTTCGAGTAGTAGCCGATAAGCGGCGCGGTCATCTGGTGGTACTCGACCAGGCGCTTGCGCACGGTCTCTTCCTGATCGTCTTTACGGGTGGTCAGTTCTTCGCCGGTCACGTCATCTTTGCCTTCTACCTTCGGCGGATTGAATTTGACGTGGTATACGCGGCCGGAGGCGGCGTGCACGCGGCGACCGACGATGCGGTCAACGATCAGCTCATCCGGTACAGCAAACTCCAGCACGTAGTCAACGTTGATGCCCGCTTCTTTCATGGCGTCAGCCTGCGGAATAGTGCGCGGGAAGCCGTCGAGCAGGAAGCCGTTGCGGCAATCTTCCTGCGCAATGCGCTCTTTCACCAGGGCGATAACCAGCTCATCGGTCACCAGCTTGCCGGCGTCCATGATGTCTTTTGCTTTCTTGCCCAGCTCAGAGCCGGATTTTACTGCGGCGCGCAGCATGTCGCCGGTGGAGATCTGCGGAATACCGTATTTCTCCATAATGAACTGTGCCTGAGTTCCTTTACCTGCGCCCGGTGCGCCGAGCAGAATGATACGCATTGCGTAATTCCCCATAGGTTTAACTATTCAATCGAATTTGAGGCGAAAACCATACCATTAAAGGTGGTTGCATCACAAGGAAGCCGCGGGTTTTGCTGGCCTGTACAGGCGCTTTCTCGCCGTGCGTTACCCTTTTTTATCGTCCCGACAACAAAGAGGATCGTTTCAGCTTACCCGCTCCCTTCCCGGTTACTTCATCACCGCACGCGATAACTTTAGTTACACAACAAAAAATTATTGTCATACGATAATTTTTACAGCAATAATCTGCGCGGAATCTCATTTTGCTAAGGACGCAACAGATGCATCAAATTAACAGGGAGCGCCGCCGCGCGCTGGCCCGCCTGAGCTACGTCGGGAAAAGCACCGCGCTAATGGCGTGGGGACTCGGGCTTGTCTGGATTATTGGCGATCTTTATCTGTGGTTCAGCCAGAGAGAGGTCATTATCGCCGCGATCCTGCTCTCGCTGTCGGAAAGCCAGCCGCTGCTGACGCAGCCGGGATTCGCCCTATCGCGCCTCGCCACTGCGCTGCTTTTTCTGCTCGACGTACTGCCCATCGTCGTCACCTCGCTGGTATGGGTCCTGACGGGCACGTTCTTCCTGCGCCTGTCCAGAAATGAACTGTGGACGGCGCGCAACTTCAGACTGCTGTGGTGTGCGGGTATACTCAATATCCTCGGCCCTTTTCTGTTCCAGCTAAGCTGGACGGGCCAGGGACTGGCGGTCTCGCTGGATTTACCGCCCGGGGAAAGGATTTTTGTCTTCTCTCTCGGTATCTCAACTGGCGGAGTATATGAGGTCGTCGTCGGCATTATTCTTTGCGCGTTCGCGTGGATGATTCGCGAATCAACAAAAATAGTTGAAGAGAATGCGCTCTATATATAATTAAAAGGTACTTGTGTGGCAATTGTAATAACGCTTGATGTCATGATGGCTAAAAGGAAAATCCGCTCCAGGGAATTGGCTGCTGCGATTGGAATAACCGAGGCTAACTTGTCGTTGATGAAAAACGGCAAAATTAAAGGCATCAAGCTGGATACAGTTGACCGCCTGTGCAAAGCATTAAAGTGTCAACCGGGAGACCTGTTTTGCTATGAAGAGATCCCCCGGCAAAAGACACCATAACTTCTTGTGGTTAAACAAAAACATGGAAGATTTTAAATGAAGACATATTCCGCCTCACTTCTCATCGCGTTATTTTCAATTTCCGCGCCGCTTATTGCCGCCGGAAATAGCGGGCAATTAGACAGGCCGCAGCCGGTTATAACTCACCAGAGCGAAACGTGCGGCGATAGTTTGTGCGTTGAAACAAATATACGCCCGCACGAACCGGGACTGTTTGATAAACCCAACGTTTTTGAGCACCGCCAGCGTACAGATCCCTGGTCTACCTCTGACTACGACAATACCGACGCCAGCTTGCGCCTGAAAATCGGCTTCTGAAAACAAAACCACCTGCCGCAGCAGGTGGTTTTATCGCATCAGCGCGTAATCAGGAAACCAGCAGCTGGTTCATGCGCTTGATAAACAGGTTCGGGTCTTCCAGCGTACCGCGCTCGGCCAGCAGGGCCTGATCCAGCAGCAGCTCAACCCACTCGCCGAATTTCGCCTCGTCCTGCGTGTCCGCGGCGCGTTTCACCAGCGCGTGCTCCGGATTCAGTTCGAAGATGTACTTCACTTCCGGCACGCTCTGACCCGCGGCGGCGAACAGCTTCGCCATCTGGGTGCTCATTTCGTCCGCTTCGGTGGTGACGATTGCCGGGGTGTCGGTCAGGCGATGGGTCAGACGAACCTCTTTCACGCGGTCGCCGAGCAGGGTTTTCACGCGCTCGATGAACGGCGTCAGCGCCTTTTCCGCTTTTTTGGTGGACTCGTCCACTTCATCCGCCAGCTTGTCCAGCGATTCGTCGGCTTTCGCCACCGACTGGAAGGACTTGCCGTCGAACTCGGTCAGGTAGCTCATCATCCACTCGTCGATGCGGTCGGAGAGCAGCAGCACTTCGATGCCCTTCTTGCGCAGCAGCTCCAGGTGCGGGCTGCTCTTCGCCGCCGCGTAGCTGTCGGCGGTGATGTAGTAGATCTTCTCCTGGCCTTCCTTCATGCGCGACACGTAGTCTTCCAGCGAGACGGTCTGCTCGGACGAGTCGGTGTGGGTCGAGGCAAAGCGCAGCAGCTTGGCAATCGCCTGCTGGTTGGCGCTGTCTTCCGCCGGGCCCTCTTTCAGCACCAGGCCGAACTGTTTCCAGAAGGTCTGGTATTTTTCAGCATCGTCTTTCGCCAGGCGCTCCAGCATCTGCAGCACGCGCTTGGTCAGGGCGCTGCGCAGGCTGCGGGTGACGCTGCTGTCCTGCAGAATTTCACGGGAGACATTGAGCGGCAGATCGTTGGAGTCTATCAGGCCGCGCACGAAGCGCAGGTAGTTCGGCATAAACTGCTCGGCGTCGTCCATGATGAAGACGCGCTGGACGTACAGCTTCAGGCCGTGCTTGTGATCGCGGTTCCACATGTCCCACGGCGCCTGCGCCGGGATGTAGAGCAGGCTGGTGTACTCCTGCTTGCCCTCAACGCGGTTGTGGCTCCAGGAGAGCGGATCGGTGAAGTCGTGGGCGATGTGCTTGTAGAACTCTTTGTACTCGTCGTCGGAGATCTCCGCCTTGTTGCGGGTCCACAGGGCCTGGGCCTTGTTGATCTTCTCCCAGGAGATAACGGTTTCGCCGTCTTTCTCTTCCTGCTTCTCAATTTCTACCGGCAGGGCGATATGATCGGAGTATTTGCTGATGATCGAGCGCACGCGCCAGTCGTCGAGGAACTCGTCCTCGCCTTCGCGCAGGTGCAGGGTGATCTCGGTACCGCGATCTTCTTTGGTGATGTCGGCAACGGTGTATTCGCCTTCGCCTTCCGATTCCCAGAACACACCTTTGTCGGCGGCGTCGCCCGCGGCGCGGGTGCGCACGGTGACTTTATCGGCAACGATAAACGCCGAGTAGAAGCCGACCCCGAACTGGCCGATCAGCTGGCTGTCTTTCGCCTGGTCGGAGCCCATCGATTCGAGGAAGGCTTTGGTACCGGACTTGGCGATGGTCCCCAGATGGTCAACCACTTCGTCGCGGATCATGCCGATACCGTTATCGGCAATGGTCAGGGTACGCTTCTCTTTATCAAAAGAGACGCGCACGCGCAGCTCGCCGTCGCCTTCGTACAGATCGGCGTTGGACAGCGCGCGGAAGCGCAGCTTGTCCGCCGCGTCGGAGGCGTTGGAAATCAGCTCACGCAGGAAAATTTCTTTATTGGAGTAGAGCGAATGGATCATCAGGTGCAGAAGCTGCTTCACTTCCGACTGGAAACCACGGGTTTCTTGTCCTTTCATGGGAAAATTCCTCAATGCCATATACAGGGTGAAAAAATGCGTTGAGGGTGAAATGGGGCCGGGCGGGAATTTTTCAAGCGGGAGAACGCGATTGTTCTCCCGTTTGCTTAAAAACGAATCTTCTGACGGCCCGCGAGCGAGTGCGACAGCGTGGTGCCGTCCACCATCTCCAGCTCGCCGCCCACCGGCACGCCGTGGGCGATGCGGCTGGCTTCGACGCCGTACTGGCCGCACAGCTCGGCGATATAGTTGGCGGTCGCCTCGCCTTCTACCGTCGGATTAGTGGCGAGGATCACTTCGCTGATTTGTTCGCGCTCAAGCCGCTGTTCCAGCCGATCGAGGCCGATATCGTTCGGGCCGATGCCGTCCAGCGGCGACAGGTGCCCCATCAGCACAAAGTAGCGGCCGGAGTACTGGCCGGTCTGCTCGATGGCGTGGATATCCGCCGGGCTCTCCACCACGCAAATCTGGCCGTTTTCCCGGCGGCGCGGATTGGCGCAGATATTACACACCTCCTGCTCGGTAAAGGTGCGGCAGTCGGCGCAGTGGCCAATTTCGGACATCGCCCGGGTGAGGGCCTGGGCGAGGCGCATCCCGCCGCTGCGGTCCCGCTGCAGGAGCGTAAAGGCCATGCGCTGGGCCGACTTGGGGCCAACGCCCGGCAGGGACCGAAGCGCTTCCATCAGCGCGGTAAGGAGTGGACTGGTTTGCATTGATTGAAGGTACTTCAGGTAAAAAAAGTGGGCTATAGCCTACCATCAGCCCGGCGGGCGGGAACAGAAAAAAATGTTCCCCGGCGAAAGCCGGGGAACGGGCTGAGGATTAATCCGCGTAGGTCATCTCTTTGCCGAAGCGGCCCTGGTTGAAATCATCGATCGCCTGATGGATCTCTTCCCGGGTGTTCATCACGAACGGGCCGTAGCCGACAATAGGCTCATCAATCGGCTCACCGGTCAGCAGCAGAACGGTAGCGTCATTGTTTGCTTCAAGCGTGACGCTATCGCCTTTCGCATCCAGCACCACCAGCTGCGCTTCGCGGACCACCTCTTCGCCGTTGACCAGCACGGTGCCTTTCAGCACCACCAGCGCGGTGTTCCAGCCGTCGTTGAGATCCAGTCGGGTGATGCCGCTGGCGTTCAGGCGCAGATCGACAATGCTCATCGGCGTAAAGGTGTTCGCCGGGCCTTTATGGTCGCCAAACTCACCGGCGATCACCCGGGCGTGACCGGCATCGTCCGCCAGCGGCACGACCGGGATGTCGCTATCGAGGATGCCCTGATAGTTCGGCGCGGTCATTTTGTCTTTCGCCGGCAGGTTGACCCACAGCTGCACCATCTCCAGCGTACCGCCGGACTCGCTGAAAGCCGGAGAGTGGTACTCTTCGTGCAGAATACCGCTGCCCGCGGTCATCCACTGCACGTCGCCGGTGCCGATAATGCCGCCGTTGCCGGCGTTGTCGCGGTGCGCCAGTTCGCCCTTATAGACGATAGTCACCGTTTCAAAGCCGCGGTGCGGGTGCTGATCGCCGCCGCGCTGGCCTTTACGGCTCGGCTTAAAGTCCGCCGGGCCGGCGTAGTCCAGCAGCAGGAACGGGCTGAGCTGCTGGGCCATCTGAGAATAAGAGAACATTGACCGCACCTGGAAACCTTCGCCCACCCAGTGAGATGCCGGAGCTGAATATACGCCAAGAATGGATTTCATGCTGTTTCCCCTTACGAGTTGTTTCGATGGGATAGAGCTTACAGGTAAGACGATAAGTGCGGTAGAGTGCTAAAATGAACTCAGTGTTCCAATAGCAGGAAATAGTATGCAGGATTTAAACGATATGGCCTGGTTCGTTCAGGTGGTCGATCACGGGGGCTTCTCGGCGGCCAGCCGGGCGACCGGCATTCCCAAGTCGCGCCTGAGTCGCCGCATCGCGCAGCTTGAGGAGCGGCTGGAGACCCGGCTGCTGCAGCGCTCGACGCGCAGCTTTACGGTGACCGAGGCCGGGCAGATCTTCTATCGCCACTGTAAGGCGATGCTGATTGAGGCCGAGTCGGCCCAGGAGGCCATTGACAGCCTGCGCGCCGAACCGCGCGGGATAGTCCGCCTGACCTGCCCTATCGCCCTGCTGCACGTCCACGTCGGCGAGATGCTGACGCAGTTTATGGTCAAATACCCGCAGGTGGTGATTCAGCTGGAGGAGACCAACCGACGCGTTGACGTGCTCAATGAGAATATCGACCTGGCGATCCGCGTGCGCCCGCTGCCGCTCGATGACAGCGATCTGGTGATGCGCCAGTTCGCGACCCGCAGCATGTGCCTGGTGGCCAGCCCGGCGCTGATCGAACGGTTCGGCCGGCCCGCCTCTCCCGCCGACCTGCACGGCTGGCCGAGCCTGGCGCTGAGCCGTCCGCAGCAGATTTACCGCTGGACGCTGTTTGGCCCGGACCGGCAGGAGGCCGTCGTCCGCCACCAGCCGCGTTTTATCACTACCGACATGATTGCCCTGCGCGCCGCGGCGGTAGCGGGCGTTGGCGTGGTACAGCTGCCGCTGCTGATGCTCGATGAGCAGATAAAAAAAGGCGAGCTGATGCACCTGCTGCCCGACTGGCGGGCGCGTCCGGAGATTATCCACGCGGTATTTCCGTCCCGGCGCGGGCAGCTGCCGGCGGTCAGGGCGCTGATCGATTTTCTGGCGGAGCGTTATGCGGGGCTGGAGGAGAAGTAGAGGTATGCGTCGCTCTCATGCCGGATGCGCTGCGCTTATCCGGCCTACAGAACTTATTCGACCTGCGGGACCGTAGGCCGGGCAAGGCGCAGCCGCCGCCCGGCAAAGCCCGGCGACGCGCTGGCCTGTCAATCAGAACGGCATCTTAAAGCCCGGCGGCAGCTGCATACCGGAGGAGACGGAGGCCATCTTCTATTTCTGGGTCTCTTCGATGCGGCGGGCGGCGTCGTTGACCTCGGCGGCCACCAGATCTTCCAGCATGTCTTTGTCATCTTCCAGCAGGCTGGGGTCGATCTCTACGCGGCGGCAGTTGTGCGCGCCGTTGATGGTCACTTTGACCAGCCCCGCGCCGGACTCGCCGGTTACTTCCAGCTGCGCGATCTCTTCCTGCATCTTCTGCATTTTGTCCTGCATCTGCTGGGCCTGCTTCATCAGGTTACCCAGACCTCCTTTTCCACCAAACATAGGCTTCTCTCTTAGATCAAGTC
>OKAV01000065.1_pt1 | contig 14842 bp, 19 predicted proteins | sample 1612431 | NCBI WGS metagenome assembly OKAV01 (sample SAMN04436795, study PRJEB24849) | human gut metagenome | biome: human gut; feature: NICU; material: stool | host: Homo sapiens | place: USA: Saint Louis, MO | collected 2011-05-09
TCCTCTCTCTTTTTTCTACAGGTTTGCGAGAGTTAATGGAGCATAGCTTAATCGGTAGAGCAGCGGTCTCCAAAACCGTTAGTATAGGTTCGAGTCCTATTGTTCCAGTAAGTGGCATAAGCTGCTTAAATAAAATAGATCGTCAATAAATGTTTCTATCCTTCACGAGAGGCATCCGTTACAGGGTGTCTCTTTTTATACATAAAATTACGCAGGAGGTGAGGTCATGGCAAAGTACACAGAGTGGATTACTGAAGAAGGATTAATAAAAATAGGTGGTTGGGCTAAAGACGGCCTCACCGATGAACAGATAGCACAAAATATTGGAATAAGTCGTTCTACGTTAAATGAATGGAAAAAACGATTTCCGGACATTAAGGACACCATAAAAAGAGGTAAAGAAGTTGTAGACCGCCAAGTGGAAAATGCACTGTTTAAAAGTGCGGTGGGTTACGAATATACCGAAATTACTAAAGAAAGAATGGCAGATAACGGACAAAAGAAACGACATAATGGCGAATCATCTTTGACAGAAGAAGAGTGGGAAACAGCACTTGCTTATTTTAATTACCGTTGTGCATATTGTGGTGATTCAGATGAGATGACTAAGGACCATCTAGACCCATTAAAAAATGGCGGTGAGTTAACTTTTTCAAACGTAGTTCCTGCATGTCGTTCTTGCAACTCAAGTAAAAAGGATCATCAATGGCTTTCGTGGTATCAGAATCAGGATTTTTATGACAAATACAAAGCAAATAAAATCACTGATTATATATCATTCGTGCTAAGCCTTCCGAAAAAAGATGAAAACACAGAGCTAGTTGTTACAAAAGAAGTAACAAAATTGGTAGCACCTAATCCAACATCCGCAATTTTCTGGTTGAAAAATAGAAAGCCAAATGTATGGAGGGATAAGAAAGAAACTCAACTGTCTGGTGAAATGTCTGTTAATAACCCTTTTGCTGGTTTGTCTGAGGAAGAATTAAGAAAGTTAGCTGAAGGCGATGGATAAAATCGTTTTAGGCGCGAAGTTAGAATTATCCCGTCGTTATTTTTGGGACTATTGTAAATTAACTGCATCTGACTTTTATAAGCAAGACAGAGAGTACTTAAAAGAGTTATGCGATGACCTACAAGAATTCATTTATGATAGCGACGATAACGTTCTAGTTATCAACGAACCGCCGAGACATGGGAAATCGAGAACTGCTGGTAAATTCGTAGAATGGCTGTTAGGTAATGACACTCGAAAAAAAATAATGACGGGATCTTATAACGAAACGCTATCCACAACATTTTCTAAAAGCGTAAGGAATACTATTCAAGAAATAAAAGCTGATGAAAACAGAGTTGTATTTTCAGATGTATTCCCTGGTGTAGAGATAAAGTCTGGTGATGGGGCCATGAACTTGTGGAGTTTGACTGGCGGATATAACAATTATCTGGCAACGTCACCAACTGGCACAGCTACAGGGTTTGGCGCAGACATTATTATCATTGATGATTTAATTAAAAATGCTGAAGAAGCAAATAACGCTATGGTATTAGAGAAACACTGGGAGTGGTTTATTAATACGATGTTATCTCGTTTAGAAACAGGCGGCAAAATCATCATCATTATGACCAGATGGAATTCTAATGATTTAGCAGGTAAAGCATTAAAAGAATTGCCGCAATCAGGCTATAAAGTAAAACATATTAGCATGAAAGCGTATGATGAAGAAACGGATACAATGCTTTGTGAACAAGTTCTTTCTAAAGAAGAATATTTCCGCAAAAAGAAAACAATGGGCGCTGACATTGCTTCAGCTAACTATCAACAAGAACCAATTGATTTAAAAGGACGGTTGTATCAAAAGTTTTCAACTTATGAAACGCGTTCTAACTACATTAAAATTTGGAATTATACAGATACGGCAGATAAAGGTGCTGACAACTTGTGTTCAATTGTTTTTGGTGAGACAGAAGACCATAAAGCAGAAGTATTGGATGTTCTATTTACAAAAGAACCAATGGAACAAACGGAAACAGCGCATGCAGAACAAATTAAAAATAATCAGGTGAACCATGCCCGCATTGAGTCTAACTCTGGTGGGCGTGGTTTTTCTCGTAATTCAGAAAGAATCGTTAAAGAGCGAGGATATCATGGAGCTTATTACGAGCCATTTCATCAATCGGCAAACAAACAATCGCGTATCCTTTCTAATGCAGCACTTGTTGAAAATAACGTGTTTTTCCCTTCTGACTGGAAAATAAGATGGCCAGATTTTTATGAAGCTATGACGACCTACCAAAGAGAGGGAAAAAACAAACATGATGATGCACCAGATGCAGTTACAGGAATTGTAGAAACGTTAGCAAATGATAATAAAGTTCAATTTATTCAATTTTAGGAGGTGGAATGATTGTTCCAAAGTGATTTAACATTGAGTCGATATAAAAGATTACGAACGAAATATTCTACGCAAATAAACGAAGAGCTGTTTGATCCAAATGACTTTATAACAGAGATGAAGCCATTTTTTGATGACAGAGAGCGTAAATACAAAGCTTATACAAGTGAAGAAAATGAGATTGATAGCAGACCTAAACCAAACACAAAAATTATAAAAGTGAATAATAAACTTCACGCTGGCTTATACAACACCATTGTTGATCAAGCAGCTGATCATTTCACAGGTATCCCAGTTAAATGGGATTATGATATTACTGAACAACGGAAGTCCTTAATTCAAAAAACAAAGGATTTATTTTTAGGTAACGTCAGCGCGAAGATAAAAACACCTAAAGAATTCGATAGACTAGCAGAATTAGTTAAAGAAATGCGATTCGCAATGTTGGATTCAGACACGGCACGATATCAAGGCGCTTGTGGGGTTGCTTTTCGTTTGTTAGAACCCGTTGAAACTGTGGGAGAGTGGCAATTGTGGGCATGTAATGTTGAGCCATGGAGAGCTGAAAAATATGAGAATGCAGATATTTTCATTCGAGAGAAATATGACACACACCAAAAGAAATTTTTCGAAGAAATGAAAGTTGTTACTAAGAAAAAAATCTTAACGTATAACAGATACGTGGAAACAAATTTAATGAATGCGGCTGAAACATTTAAATTGACAGCAGAAACTGATAACCCTTTAGAAACCTTCTACCTATCAGAATTTAAAAACAACACGAATCGTTATTGCGATTTTGAAGTAGCAGAGGAACTTTCTGATGCATTTGATAGAAGCCTGTCAGACCAGCAAAACGAGGTAGAGCAATTTAAATTAGCGTATATGATGATTAGCGGTTCTCGTTTAGGCGAAGAAGAAGCACAGAGGATGATGGAGCAATTAGGTATTATTAACTTGCCAGATCCACAAGCTAAGGTTGGCTATGTAACGAAAGATATTAACAAAGATTTCAACGAGTATCATCTTAATCAGCTGAAAAAGCTTTACTACACAGTCACTAAGTCAATCGACTTCAACGATGAAGTATTTAAATCCAATAGCTCTGGTGAAGCTCGCAAGTGGCAAATAATAGCACTAGAAGCCAAAACAAACACGAAAGAACAGTACTTTAAAGAAGGATTAAAAGAAGTTGCAGAGACCATGGCAGCTTTTATAAAATTTAACGATAAATTAGAAGTAGATGTTTCTAAAATTGTGTTTACATTTAGTCGTAGTTTACCAACCGATATTGGATATCTTGCTGAGGCGTTACCTAAATTAGCACCTTATGTATCAAAACGTACTATCATTAATCAAATTCCATTCGTTAAAGATCCAGATTACGAGGCGGACATGATGAATTTAGAACAAGGGCAAAACTATCCAAGTGGGGAATACGGCAAGCTAGGCGGTGCGGATAATGACGAAGAAGAAAATAACGGCTAGTGAACGTTATTGGGAAAAACGCCGAGAATTAGAAGACAAAGCACGTTTGAAACTAGAGAAGAAAACTCTTAGTGAGCTAGAATCTGTTTTTGAACGTGCTTTAGTTAAAATTCAACGACAGCTATTGTCGCAAGCGGATTTACACGACATCACACAAAGCGAAATGTTAGAAGACTTTAGCAAACGAGACCAAGAAAAGTACCGCAAGTACATTGAGAAAAACTATGAAAAGTTGATGGAGTCTGACGAAGCTTATAAGCAATTCATAGATGAGTATTTTCCATCTTACGACTATGCAAAAGTCAATCGCCTATTACAATTACGAGCAGATATCTTTTCAACGCTAGCTGATGAAGCAATCGCAAGCGACGTTAACGGTAAATTTAATAACGACTTAGAGAATATCACAAAACGAATCTACAATTCCAATTCTAATGCGTTGATACAATTATCAGGCGGTTCAGCACCTGGTTTAACTAAGAATGAACTAGAAAACATCATGAACTATCCGTGGAGCGGAAAAACATTTTCATCTCGTTTATGGGGCAATATATCAACCCTAGAGCAACGTTTGAGCAATTCCATTATTAATTCATTGGCAAGTGGTGAAGGGGTTGTGGAAGCTCTTAGAACGATGAAAAACGATGGTGTTATTAGCGGTATGTTTAAGTTGGAACAAGGAAAGTTTAATCGTTCGATTGAAAATCTTGTTAGAACGGAATATTCACATTTTGCTGTAGAAGGTGTAAGAAAATCGCTAAAGGATGTAGGTGTTAAGCAAACACAAAGCTGGTCGGCAGAAGATGAGCGTGTTTGTTCTATTTGTGGTGGACGTCACGGAAAAGAGATTAAAGACGATTGGCATCCACCTTATCATGGACGTTGTCGTTGTACTGAAATACCAATTATCCCTGAAATTAGTGATGATATAGATAAATTGTATGAAGAAATGTTCGGTGATTTATTGGATGAATTCGCTAATAATAATTGGGGAATAAAATTAAATAGGAGAGGACGATAGCAATGAAAGGATTATTCGAGGCAGTGCTAAATCTAGAAGTTACCAATGGTACAGAAAAAGCCTATAAAAAAGCTTTTGAAGAAGAAAACGAACGATATTTGACCAAGCATACTTTGAGAGACGGCAGCGGTAACGTCATCAAAGATGAGCTTAAATCAGTTTGGGGCGGTAATTATTGTCACGTCGATATTTTGTATTCTTTACCAGGTAAAAAAAGTAAATTAACTATTTCGATTGTGTCTAGGACTCTGCAAAATGTAAAAGATGCTGTCACTGATTATCGAATGCTAGGCGCTGAACTGGTCCATAAGAATTGGGAGTGATTAGATGAATAACGGTTTTAATACAACAGAAAATGATGTTTCCATAGTTATTTATTTTAATGATGCAAAGACAGCGTTATTTCAAAGAGTAACTAATTTTAAAGTTGAAGAAGATAGTTATGGTAAAACAATGGTTATTTTTGACTATTTAGGGCAATCTACTCAGACTGCAAGACATGCAGTATTTAATTTAGGGAATATAGCAGGATATGCGAGGTCGATTGATTAAATGGATGAAGATGAATTAGACGAGTTGTGGGAATTAGAAGATTTAGGAATCTTATGAGGTGATTAGATGGATCCCTACGATTACTTAGATAGCGATTACGAAGAATTTTTGAGGAAGGAGAATCTTATGGCAAAAAAAGTCAATACCATTGAAGATTTTCAGCGTAAGAAAGAACGTGGACAGACGAACGAAGAGTTTTACGAATGGGTATCAAGTCGAGAACCTGATTTTGAACAGGCTGTAATCGTTATACAGCGGCCGAACGGAGATGTCACTACGTATTACAGCCAAAGCGGTAGTTTACCATTATTAGGCATGCTAGATGTGGCAAAACAACAAGTATTGGATGAAATGGAAGGATAACAGAATGAACATTACAATTTTTACCAAACCAAATTGTCAGCCATGCAGGATGACTAAACGGTGGCTTGATGAAAACGAAATTCAATACACAGAACTCCCAATCAGCGATTATGCTGATATTTTAAAAGTAGCAGGTCACATGTCTGCGCCAGTCGTTCAAATCAATAAAGCTAATAATGACGTAGTAACATGGGCAGGCGGATTCAATATAAAAAAATTACAAGAGCATTGTTTAAAGGAGAAATAAAATATGGATAATCAAGTATTTATTGAAAAGTGTAAAGCGGAAGTAGCAAAGTATGTCAACGAACACTTGGATAAATCAGATCAAAAAGAAATTACTGAAAAAGACGTCTTCGTTGTTTGGAGTTGCAAAACATTACAAAATAACAAAGTGCTATTAAGTACAACATTGCTTGATGGGATGTATTATGAGTTAACACTGAACGGCGACAAGCAAGAAATTTATTTTGATGCATACAAAAAATGGGAAAACAAGGCAATTAAAGTCTAGCGAAAGTTAGGCTTTTTCTTTTGTCCGAAATGACACTAAACTAGCGCAATGCTGGGCTTAATTGAATGGTGGGGCGCAATAAATAAATCTAAAGCAATGCGGGGCGATTAGTCGAATCGTGGGGCGAAAGGAGAAACAAAATGAAAACAAAAAAATTATTACCAATGAATTTGCAGATGTTTGCTGATGGTGGGGGAAATGAACCAGAGTTCACTATTGATGATTTTAAAGCATTTGTCGAATCGAATGAAGATGCACAGAAATTCATTCAATCTCAATCACAAAGTGCTGCAGATAAACAGTTAGAAGCTTGGAAACAGAATAACCTAGATAAGCTAAAACAGGAAGCCGTGAAGCAATATGAAGAAGCCAAAAAGAACAAAACACCAGAACAGCTAGAACTTGAGAAATTAAAAGCTGAGTTTGAAGCAGAGAAAGCTAAGAGCCGTTCGAACGAAAATAAAGCTTTCGTTGCTGAACAAATCGCGGGGCTAGATTTGGATAAAGAATTGAAAGATTCAATTTCTCAATTCATGTTAAACACTTTAGTTAGTTCAGATACAGAGTTCACACAAAAGGCTGTAGAGTCATTCACAGGTGTTTTAAGCACCATCAATGAAAAGCATGCTGAAGCAATTAAAAACATGGAAATGACAAAAGCATTCGGTAATAAGCAACAAACTAATGCGACTAATGGTAATCAGTCAACGCAACCGATTGAAAATCCTAAAGAAGCATTAGGGCAAAAATTACAAGCATTTAATTAGGAGGAATTTATAAATGAAAAAAACTACACTTAATAACCTTGAATATTTAGACATTTCACAAGAAATCAATGCGTTACAACGTCCGTCAACACCTTTTTTAAGCTGGCTATTAGGAGCTGGCAAAACTAGTCCAGCAACTTCTACGGAGATCAAATGGCGTGAATCAGAACTTGATGGAGAAGATTCATCTGCGCAATTAGAAGGCGGAGAATACAAAGATGCAGATTCAGGGCGTAAATGGTTCAATAACTACACTGAAATTTTCCGTAAATCTACTTCTGTTTCAGGAACATTAGATGCTATCAATGTAAATGGCGTAGGTAGTGAATTAGCTAATCAAGTCTCTCAGCGTGCATTAGAAATGAAGTTAGATTTAAACAAAAAGCTATTGATTGGCGTAAAAGCTAATGAAAATGGTTCTAAAGGGCGTCAAATGGCTGGTGTAATTAACTTAATCAACTCTGATAACTTAGTTAAAACGTCTGCAGCTGATGCAGTAACACGTAAAGATGTGGATAAAATGTTTAAAACTATGTTTGACAAAGGTTATGCAGGAGAAAAACTATGTCTGGTTTCGACTGATATGGTGGATTTAATGACCGATGAAGTTGATAAAGCGGGCACTAAAGTGTTTAACTTTGGAGATCAAGTAGCTTTTGGATTGCAACTAGGGAAAATTGTTTCAAATTATGGATCAGGTACAGCTTTAATTGAGCCGTCATTACCAAGTGGAACAATGATTGCTTTAGATACAAACTATGTTGAGCTACGTCCGTTGCGCGAATGGCGCGCAGAGGAATTGGCTAAAACAACTGATTCAAAACGTATTGGTTTAGTTGGTGAGTACACGATTGAATACAACGCTTCGAATTCAGGGGCAATCTTAAACCTTGCAACTGCAGCACCAGGTGAATAATTAAAAAGTAAAGGAGAATAATTATGGTTAAAAAGTCAGAGGTCAAAGAAGAATTAATCGAAGAGACAAAAGAAGTAACTGAAGAAGTGAAACCTGCAACAAAAACATTCAAAGTTTTAAAAAATAAAAATTTCGTTGGTTTTGTTCATCCTGAAACACGCAAATTTATTACAGCAGTTGACGGAAAAATCGAAGTGAGTGTTTCTGATAAAAAAGCTATCGCAATTTTAGAAGAAGCTGTAGATTTAACAGAAATTTAGGTGATTATATGACAGACGAACAAAAAAAAGTAATTATAGAAAAAGTTTCAAAAATGCTACCTAATGTTTCAAAAGAGCGTATTTCGTCTGTCTTAGACCTAGTTCTTTTGGAAATCGGATCTTACAATACATGTAAGATTGAAATTGATTGGGATTTACTTACCTCACTTGTAATTGAAATTCTATATCAGTCACTTAAAAGTGAAACGGAACAAGCTGTAACTAGCATTAAGCGCGGTGATACATCTATTAGCTATGCAACTACGCAGCAGAGTATAACAGCGTTGCTAGGTAATTACAGCGACACTATAAAACGTTTAATTGGCTGTGATAGTGGGGTGTTTTTCTATTGAATGAAGCGGATATTTTGGCAATGACCTATCTTGATACTTGTGTTATTGAAAGAATGGGTGATATCGAAAATCCTGAAACAGGTGTTATTGAAAGAATGGGTGATATCGAAAATCCTGAAACAGGTATTACGGAACAAGATTATTCACCAATTCATGATGGGAAGTTAAAATGCTCACTGTCTCAAAGTGGTCTGGGTAGCGCTGGAAGCTTACCAGTTGTTGAAAACAAAGGGACCTTTAATATCACTTACGAAGATCAAAAATTATTCTTAATGCCTGATGTAGATGTGAAAAAGGCCGACAGAATCACTGTCATTCAAAGTACAGGTCAAAAGCATATTTTATTTGCAAAGAAACCCTTTAACTATCCAAGCCACATCGAAGTAACATTGACAGGAAGTGCAATCGATGAGTAAAAGTGATTTTAGAATGACCTCGAATGCTGACAAAGTTATTGCTAATTTAAAGAAAATGACACCAATTGCTGAAAAAGAAGGTATTGCGATGGTCAATGATTCCTTAGCGAAGATTTATCAGTTAATTGTACCTATTACGCCGATTAAAACAGGTGATTTAAGACGTGGATACAGAATCATTAAAGCTAGAAAAACATCAAGTGGTAGAATTGTTGGCGCCTTAATTAACAATGAAAAATATTTTAAATATGTAAACGATGGGCACCGAACTAAGAATGGTGGATTTGTAAAAGGGCGATTCATGTTGCAAAAGTCTTATAAATTAGCTCATGCAACTTATATTCCAAAACGGTTTAAACAAATGGCGATTGTCATTGCTAAGAAAGGATAGAGTATGTACGATAAAATTTTAAAAATGCTTACTAGCAAAATAAAACAGTTCTCGGATGCACCTATCTATCTTGATGATGTGATGCAATCGTCAGAACCGTTTTATTTTGTTTTAAGCGTAGAAGAAAGCATGACTGATAATGTTGGCCAAAACGTTCAGAATAAAGCATATAACGTTGATATTGCGTTAGTTGATAGCAAGAAAAATAAACAATTAGTAACAAGCCTAACAGAAAACTGTGGGGCTTTTTTTAATGTCTTGAAATTAGATGGAAATGAATTGTTTTCGGAAGATTATCAGACATTTAAAACAGATGGAATTCAACATGTTAATTTTAATGTTGCTTTTCCTCAATTAATCGAATGGAGTGAAGAATAGATGGCAGTTAAAAAAAATGTAAGTGTCATTTCTGTGGAGAAACCAACCTGGTTCCCACTAACAGACGAAACGGGTGCTTTTCCAGTTTACGGAGCGCCAATTACAATCGGTACTGCTGTAAGTATCAAACCAGATGTTACAACAGAAACAACGCCTGACTATGGCGATAGTGTAGTTCAAGATCAGTACGTTGCATTTGGTGGTGCAGAAGTTACTTTGGAAACAAATGGATACCAGAATGAAGTTTTAGCTGAAATTACGGGTGGTGAAAAATTGAAAGGCGGTGTTTTACGATCCGCAGATGATATTGCACCAGATGGAGCATTTGCTTATCGCCGTCGTAAATCAAATGGTAAATATCGCTACACAATTTTTTATAAAGGCAAATTTGCATTGACTTCTGATGAATCATCAACTCTAGAAGGTAGTTCAGTATCTTACACTCATCCAGAGTGGACAGGTTCATTTGTTGATGTTCCTGGTGTCGGATACATGTATTCAGTCGATGAAGACGATGAAGGTGTTGACTTAGATATGATCAAAAATTGGTTTACTACGGTTACTAATCCACATGAAGAGTCTACAAATCCTGTCAGTGGTGTAACTTTAGATAAAACGGAATTAGTTCTAACGGTTGGTGAAACTGCAACTCTAACGCCAACAATTGCACCTGAAAACGCAACAAACAAAAACTATTCATTCAAATCAAATGATACTTCAATTGCAACAGTAACACCTGTGCAAGGAAAAGTTACAGCAGTAACAGCAGGAACTACAACTGTTGTTGTCACTACTGAAGATGGCAACCATACAGCTGAATGCAGCGTAACAGTTAATGCATAATAAAATTTAAGGACGGCCAAGTGTCGTCCTATTTATATGGAGGAATAAAAAAATGGCAAGCAAATTACAAACGACAATTAAACTTTACTTGAAAGATGAAGAAGGCAATTTCACCTCTAAACAATTCAAATCTGCTGAAATGTTACCAGGGTCTGTCATGGAAGATGCAACAGAATTACAAGTAGAACTAGAAGAAATCGTCAAAACAAACGACATGGAGGAAATTCGGCCTGTTTTGCGTAAATGTTATGACTTTATCGCAAAAGTTATTTTTGAAGGTCAATTTACGGGCCAAGAATTTCTTGACGGAATGGATGCACGCGAAATTTTAAAAATTACGGGTCAACTATTAGGGTCTGTTTCTAGCGGTTATGATGCAGTTTATTCTGATCAGAAAAAAAAGTAACAGATCTCCTTTATCATCCTCATTTTAAATTTAGTCCACAGTACCGAGAAGCAGAATTAAAAATTGCGTTGCTTGAAAATGGGTGGACACTAAACGAAATTGAGAATACAGACTTGAAAGAACTTATGAAGCTTTATGCGTTCAGAGATGCTGTTAAAGAATTTGAAGAACTTAAATTCCTTGATGAACACACAATGTTCTAAGAAGGGAGGGGGTACTTATTGAACAATGAAGACTTAGTTTTAAAAATGATACTAGATGAATCAGGATTCTCCCAAGGTCTAAATTCGGCAGTAAAAAAGTTGCAAGGTTTTGATGGAGAGGTTGACAGGACAGGACAAAAAGGCGGCCGCTCTCTTGGATCTATTTGGACGTCATTTGTTGGTAACTTTTTAGCCAGCGGAGCAACTAAAATTATTTCAAAAGGAATTGGGCTGATTACCAGCAACATCGATGGGGCCATTAATCGTGTGGATACGTTAAATAATGCAAACCGTGTATTTGAAAATATGGGCTTTTCAGCTGGCGAAACATCAAAAACAATGGATAGCTTGAAGAAGAGTATCCAAGGGTTGCCTACACCTTTAGACAGCGCAATTAAAGGTGTTCAATTAATTGCTTCGTCTACAAATGACTTAGGAAAATCAGAACAGATTTTCGCAGCTTTAAATAATGGTATCCTCGGCTTTGGTGGGTCTGCAGAGATGGTAGACAATGCTATTATCCAGCTGTCCCAATCGTTCTCAAATGGTAAAGTAGATGCGCAAACTTGGAACTCAATGATTAACAGTGGTTTGGGTCCAGCGTTGAATGCTTTAGCGAAACAAATGGGGTTAACTGCTGGTCAGATGAAAGAAGGTCTCTCTGATGGTTCAATTTCAGTTGAAGAATTCCAAGACTCTCTAATTAAATTGAATAAAGAGGGCGGTGGAGGCCTTAAATCATTGGAACAAATCGCTAAAGATTCTACCGCGGGTATTAAAACTGGTTTAGCTAACATGAAAACTGCGATCGTTCGTGGCGTAGCCAATGTTGTAACTAAAATTGACGAAGGCTTAAAAGGTGCGGGTTTTGGAAGTATTAGTGAAATCATCGCTGATAAAGGGGCAAAGATGGAAGCGGCTTTATCTAAGTTTGCTGAGATGATTCCACCAATGATAAAAACAGTTAAAACATTGTATGATACGTTAAAGCCTTATGCACCGCTACTTGCGGGTTTAGCGGGTAGCATCGGGACGTTAATGCTTGCTAAAAAAGTAAGTGCAGCATTTACAGCTTGGCAAAAAGCAACGGAAGGACTATCAATTGCGCAAGCGATACTTAATTCAACAATGTTAGCAAATCCTTTTGTCGCTATTCTAGCTGCGGTTGTAGGGTTAGTCACAGGATTTATTTATCTTTGGAAAACCAATGAAGGTTTTAGAGATGCTGTTAAAAATATTTGGAAAAACATCCAGGAGGTCATTTCAAGCGCTGCTGATGTAGTTGTAAAAGCTTGGGATTCGACAATGGGATTCTTCAGCAATATGTGGGATGGCACAAAAGAAGCTTTTTCAAATGCTGGTACATGGATGAAAGAAGCACCTGGAAATGCAGCCGACTGGGTTAAAAATAAATGGAATGGTACTAAAGAATTCTTTAGTGGACTTTGGGATTCAACAAAAGAAGGCTCAAAAAACACATGGGAAAATATCAAGCAGGGTGCTGCTGATAGTGCTAAAAGCGTTGGCGAAAGTTTTAAAAATGGCTTTGATAATGCAAAAGACTGGTTTAAGGGTGTTGGAAAATCAATATCAGATGTTTTCACAACAGCATTTGATTTTGTTTGGAAATATATTGGTCCGTATGTAACAGGAATCAAAAATGCGTTTAAAATGGTTGTTAACGCTATGAAAGCGAACATTGAAAATGTCAAAATGATCGCTGAAAATGTCGTTACCATTCTAAAAAATGTTCTGTTAGCTCCAATACTTTTCATCACATCAATGATTACAGGTGGGTGGGAAGAAGCAAAAGAGAACATGATTGCTGTCTGGGATAATATTGCTGAAGCAGCTCAAACAATTTGGTTTGGTATTAAAAATATCTTTTATAACACAGTCACAGCTATTTCCTATTCAGTCACTTCTATTTTTAATGGATTGATGTTGACAATTAAAAAGATTTGGATTGATGTGAAGTTATTTTTCACCTTACTCTGGATTGACATTAAGTATGGAGCAATCAACGTTTGGATTGAAATTAAATATTCTATCATCGAAACGTGGATAAATATTAAATTTGAAGCAATTAGAATATGGGAGAGTTTGAAAACTTGGTTCTTTGAAACAGTAGAAAACATTAAAAATGGTGTAATTGATGGCTGGAACAACCTAAAACAAGGAACCATTGATACATTTAATGCAACTGTTCAATGGTCAAAAGATACATGGTCCAATTTCAAACAGTGGATTGTTGATACGGCGGTTGGAATAAAAGATGGTGTTGTTCAAACCTGGTATAGAATTAGAAATGGCACAATAGATACCTTCAACAACATGGTGCAAGGTGCTAAAAACGCATGGAATAATCTCACAAGAAGTGTCAGTGATACAGTGTCAAATGTAAAACAAACTTTTGAAGATTTAAAACATGTTGATTTATTTGAAATTGGTCAGAATATTATTCAAGGGCTTATTAATGGCATAACAGACAAGTTTAATAAATTAAAAGAAACAATGTTTAATATGGCTGATAATATTAAAAAATGGACTCAAAAGCAATTAAGAATATTTTCTCCTTCGAGATGGATGCGGGATATGATTGGTAAAAATATCGTGTTGGGTGTCGTTGCTGGTATTGACCAAGAAAAAGGAACTTTGGATAAATCGGTTAAAAAAATGACTGATTTGCCAACGGAATTACCGGATTTTTCTGTCACAGGTAGATATATTAGTAAACAGGAATCTCAAGCATCTAAATCGGATAAGAACAACAGCAATGCAACGACTACCTTTGGTGGTGATACCTTTAACATTAATTTACAAGCAATGGGTGAATTAGATGATAAGCAATTAATGAGCATGGCTCAAAAATTAGTTAAATACATTCAAGTCGTCAAAAATAGAGATAGCGATGCAGTAGGAGGTGCTTTTGGTGGAATTTAAAAGAGGTCAGTTTTTTCTTAATGGAAAACATAGCTCTGAATTTAATGTGTTTATGAGAGAAAGACCTGAACGACTTTCTGCTGGACGTGTAGTAGAGCTTAGGGAGCGAATGGGTAATGATTCAATAGCTGTTGATTTTGAGTATTATAAAAATGTAGAACGCACTATTACATGCTATGCGAAAGCAAGAAATTTACAAGAAGTATCTTTCTTAGAAGATGAAATCACGTTCTGGCTCGATATGGGAAACTACTCAGACTTTATCGTCTATTTTGATGAACATTACATCTATCAAGCCATCGTAACAAGTCCACCAAAGTTTACAGGAACAAGAAAAACAGGGATTTTAATTCCTTTTGAGTTTACTGTAAGTATCCGACCTTTCAAAAAAAATCGTATTGGCCAATATTGGACAAGTAATCCTAAACAATTAATAAACACAGAAAAATATCCTTCAGAACCTACTATTCAGATTTTTGGTTCTGGGGATATTTCTTTTTTCATCAATAATCAGGAATACGCATTAAAAGCGATTGCTGGAGACATCATTATTGATTCAGAAAAACAAGAAGCTTATCGAAACTCAGGTGGAGCTTTTGAAATTTTGGATCATAAAACACTTATCAAAGATAACC
>OKAV01000069.1_pt1 | contig 13855 bp, 11 predicted proteins | sample 1612431 | NCBI WGS metagenome assembly OKAV01 (sample SAMN04436795, study PRJEB24849) | human gut metagenome | biome: human gut; feature: NICU; material: stool | host: Homo sapiens | place: USA: Saint Louis, MO | collected 2011-05-09
GATAGGCGCCTGTAACGAGCTGGTCTCAGAGAACCTCAGTCCGATAACCAAAACGCCGGAGTATAAGTACTGCGCGGTCAACGTTGAGCGGATTGCCGATCAGCGCGCGGCGGAACAGTACGTGATCGACGAGTACAACAAGCTGAAAGCCCGCCTGCGCGAAAGCGCGGTAGGTTAAGGTTCGGCGGCGCTGCGCTTGCGCGGGCCTACGGTTGGCAAGAGCATATCCATCCGTAGGCCGGGTCAGGCGCAGCAGCCATCCGGCACACAAGCGGCTCCCTCTCCGCTCTGCCTGTAGCCCGGCGGCGATGTGCTTGCACGGGCCTACGATAAGGTAGAGCAAATCCACCTTACCTACCCATTCCCGCCGTTTTCTTCTTTTTCGCCTCACTTTATACTGCGCGCCATGTTCATTGCTGATAATAACCAAATGAAATACCTCTTTTTATTTTTGCTCATCTTTACCAGCGGCGCAGCGGTGGCCGCCGAACCCGGCAGCCGGTATCAACAGCGGGCGGAAGCGGGCGATCGACGCGCGCAATACTATCTTGCGGATACTTTGGTCAGCTCCGGCGATTATCAGAAAGCCGAATACTGGGCGCAGAAAGCCGCCGCGCAGGGCGATGGCGACGCGCTGGCGCTGCTGGCGCAGCTCAAAATTCGCAACCCCCAACAGGCGGACTATCCGCAGGCCCGCCAGCTGGCAGAAAAAGCCGTTGAGGCGGGCAGCAAATCCGGGGAGATCGTTCTGGCGCGGGTGCTGGTGAACCGCCAGGCCGGCGCCACCGACGTGGCGCACGCCATCACCCTTCTGCAGGATGCTGCCCGGGATAGCGAAAACGATGCGGCAGTAGACGCCCGGATGCTGCTGGGGCTGATCTACGCCAGCGGCGTGAACGGCCCGGAAGATGATGTGAAAGCGGGCGAATACTTTAAAGGCAGCTCGATGCTCTCACGGACCGGCTATGCCGAATACTGGGCCGGCACGATGTTCCGGCAGGGAGAGAAAGGTTTTATCGAACCGAATAAACAGAAAGCGCTGCACTGGCTCAACGTCAGCTGTCTTGAGGGGTTTGATACCGGATGCGAAGAGTTTGACCGGATCAGTAAAAAATAAGAAAGAGCCCGGCGCCGTCCAGCGCCGGGCTTTTGTTTTATTGGGCGGTTTTATCAAACTTGCCCAGCATTTCCCGCTCGTAGGCCGCCGCCTTCTTGCGGTCAAACTTATGCTCCCACTTGGCAATCACCAGCACCGCCAGCGCGTTACCCACCACGTTCAGCGCGGTGCCGGCCATGTCGAGGATGCGGTCAACGCCGGCGATAAACGCCAGCCCCTCCAGCGGAATACCGACGCTGCCGAGCGTTGCCAGCAGCACCACGAACGACACGCCTGGCACGCCCGCGATGCCCTTCGAGGTCACCATCAGCGTCAATACCAGGATAATCTCCTGACCGATAGACAGCTCGATGCCGTACAGCTGGGCGATAAAGATAGCCGCGATGCTCTGATACAGCGTGGAGCCGTCGAGGTTAAAGGAGTAGCCGGTCGGCACGACGAAGCTGGTGATCGACGCCGGGGCGCCGTAGGCCTCCATCTTCTCGATGATTCGCGGCAGCACGCTCTCGGAACTGGAGGTAGAGTACGCCAGGATCAGCGCGTCTTTGAGGATGCGGATAAGGACCCAGATGCTCAGGCCGCACATTTTTGCCACGCCACCCAGCACCACCAGGGCAAAGAAGATAATTGCCGCATGGACCAGCAGCACCAGCTTGGCCAGCGGCCACAGGGAGGCGAAGCCAAAGTTGGCGACGGTCACGGCGATCAGCGCGAACACGCCGACCGGCGCATAGCGCATCACCATGTGGGTCACCTTAAACATGGTTTCCGAGATCGAGCGGAATACCGTAACCAGCGGCTCGCGGTGGGTCGCCGGCAGCGAGGAGAGCCCGAGGCCAAACAGCACCGAGAAGAAGATAATCGGCAGCATTTCGCCCTTCGCCATTGAGGCCACGATATTGGTCGGCACCAGCGACAGAATCGTGCCCATCAGGCCGTGAGCGTGGCTCTGCACTTCTGCCGTCGTGCTCTGGTATTTCGAAATATCCACAGCGGCGAGGGTCGACATATCGATCCCGGCGCCGGGCTGGAAGACGTTGGCCAGCGTAATACCGACAACGATGGCGATCGTAGTGATTATTTCGAAATAGATAATGGTTTTCGCGCCGATGCGGCCCAGCGATTTCGCATCGCCGACCCCGGCAATGCCCACGATCAGCGTCGAGATGACAATCGGCACGACGATCATTTTAATCAGGTGAATAAAGATGTCGCCGGCGGGTGAGAGCAGATTGACAATCAGCCAGTCGCGATCGGCGCTATGATAATGCAGATAGCTTCCCAGCAGGATGCCGAAGATAAGCGCGAGCAATATCTGCCACGCAAGGCTAATTTTGGCCTTTTTCATAATAAACTTCCTCTGTGCAGGGCGTCATAAGCAATACATATGACGAATACCAAATGGGGTGAATTGTGCGGCGTCTATAGATAGTATTTTTAACGCGGCGTATCAGTATCATCTGCACAGTGTACTACGCAAGCCTTTAATAACGGAGGTTTAAGCTGAAAAACGGAGGGTTATCGACAGTTAAGAACACTTAATGACAATAACTAATTGTTATAAAATACTTTTCCTCCAACAAAATTCAATAAATTCAAAGTGGTGATTATTTCATCCAAATAGATTGTTTGGCTGTTTCTTATACATTACAAACAATGCGTGATCTGCCGCGCAAATTATAAACAAACCCACCAAAACCTCTTCAATTAACCTTTATGTGACATATTATTAACATCCTAACAAGGAGAATAATTGCCATGAGCCAGGTTCATAACCACCCTATTGCCGCATCCATTGCGGAACGCTGCCTGATAAACCCGGAGCAGTACCAGAGCGACTATCAACTCTCCGTGACCGACCCCGACGCCTACTGGGGCAAGCAGGGTAAAATTCTCGACTGGATTAAGCCCTATCAGAAGGTCAAGAATACCTCTTTTGCGCCGGGTAATGTCTCCATCAAATGGTATGAAGACGGTACCCTTAACCTCGCGGCCAACTGCCTTGACCGCCACCTCGCGGAACGCGGCGACCAGACGGCCATTATCTGGGAAGGCGATGACGCCGGCCAGAGCAAAAATATCACCTACAAAGAACTGCATCGCGACGTTTGCCGCTTCGCCAACGTGCTGACCGATCTCGGGATTAAGAAAGGTGATGTCGTCGCTATCTATATGCCGATGGTGCCGGAAGCCGCCGTGGCGATGCTCGCCTGCGCCCGCATCGGCGCTATTCATTCCGTCATTTTCGGCGGCTTCTCGCCGGAAGCGGTCGCGGGCCGCATCATCGATTCCAGCTCGCGGATGGTGATCACCGCCGACGAGGGCCTGCGCGCCGGGCGCGCGATCCCGCTGAAGAAATACGACGATGACGCGCTCAAAAACCCGAATGTTACCACCGTTGAACACGTCGAGGTGCTCAAGCGCCCCGGCGGCAGCATCGGCTGGCAGGAGAACCGCGATCTGTGGTGGAGCGATCTTATCAGCGGCGCCAGCGACAGCCACCAGCCGGTGGAGATGGGCGCAGAAGATCCGCTGTTTATCCTCTACACCTCCGGCTCCACCGGTAAACCAAAGGGCGTGCTGCACACCACCGGCGGCTACCTGGTGTATGCCGCCACTACCTTTAAGTACGTCTTCGACTATCACGACGGCGACATCTACTGGTGTACCGCCGACGTTGGCTGGGTCACCGGCCACAGCTATCTGCTGTACGGTCCTCTGGCCTGCGGCGCCACCACCCTGATGTTTGAGGGGGTGCCCAACTGGCCGACCCCGGCGCGCATGTGCCAGGTGGTGGACAAGCATAAGGTGAATATTCTCTACACCGCGCCGACCGCCATCCGCGCCCTGATGGCCGAAGGCGACAAGGCGATAGAGGGCACCGACCGCTCCTCGCTGCGCATTCTTGGCTCCGTCGGCGAACCGATTAACCCGGAAGCCTGGGAGTGGTTCTGGAAGAAAATCGGCAACGAGAAGTGCCCGGTGATGGACACCTGGTGGCAGACCGAAACCGGCGGCTTCATGATAACGCCTCTGCCGGGCGCAACGGAGCTGAAGGCCGGCTCGGCCACCCATCCGTTCTTCGGCGTGCAGCCCGCGCTGGTCGATAACGAAGGCCATCCGCTGGAAGGCGCCACCGAGGGCAACCTGGTCATCACCGACTCCTGGCCGGGCCATGCGCGTACCCTGTACGGCGACCACGAGCGCTTCGAGCAGACCTACTTCTCGACCTTCAAAAACATGTACTTCAGCGGCGACGGCGCGCGCCGGGACGAAGACGGCTACTACTGGATCACCGGACTCGTCGATGATGTGCTCAACGTTTCCGGCCACCGCCTCGGCACCGCCGAAATCGAATCGGCGCTGGTCTCGCACCCGAAAATCGCCGAAGCGGCGGTGGTGGGTATTCCGCACAACATTAAAGGCCAGGCTATCTACGCCTACGTCACCCTGAATCAGGGCGAGGAGCCGACGCCGGAGCTGTATGCGGAAGTCCGCAACTGGGTGCGCAAAGAAATTGGTCCGCTGGCGACGCCGGACGTACTGCACTGGACCGACTCGCTGCCGAAAACCCGCTCCGGCAAGATCATGCGCCGCATTCTGCGCAAAATCGCCGCCGGCGATACCAGCAATCTGGGAGATACCTCAACGCTTGCCGATCCGGGCGTGGTGGAGAAACTGCTCGAAGAGAAGCAGGCCATCGCGATGCCGTCGTAACAAAGATGTGCCCCTCTTCTGGTCAGAAGGGGGCCTGGTGAGGGGATAAGCCGTACTGAACTCCCCCTCATCCTGACCCTCTCCCCGGCGGGGAGAGGGATCTGTACGGTGCTCTTACTTAAAACGATAACCTACACACCCTCCTGCGGCATTCGGGCCAGAGGCGCATTGACTGCACCTGCGGCACGAAGAAAGCGGAGGAACACCTCTGGAGACTCTGTGATGAATCAAGATATTTGTCAGCAGATTGAAGATAGTGCGCAATTCAGGGAGCTCGTCGAAAAAAGGCAACGGTTTGCCACCCTACTTTCCATCATCATGCTGATTATCTACGTCGGCTTTATTCTGCTCATCGCCTTCGCTCCCGGCTGGCTGGGAACGCCGCTGCACGCCGGCACCAGCGTCACCCGCGGTATTCCAATTGGGATCGGCGTCATTGTGATTTCATTTATCCTGACCGGCGTGTACGTCTGGCGGGCCAATGGAGAGTTCGACCGCCTGAACAAGGCCGTGCTGCATGAGGTGAAAGTATAATGAAACGACTTCTGACGGCGCTTGCCGCCGCGCTGCCGCTGGCGGCGAGCGCTGCCGATGCCATTACCGGCGACGTTCAGCGCCAGCCGACCAACTGGCAGGCGATAATCATGTTCCTGATCTTCGTCGCCCTGACCCTGTATATCACTTACTGGGCCTCTAAGCGGGTACGCTCGCGCAGCGACTACTACACCGCGGGCGGCAACATCACCGGCTTTCAGAACGGCCTGGCGATGGCCGGCGACTTTATGTCCGCCGCCTCGTTTCTCGGGATTTCAGCGCTGGTGTATACCTCCGGCTACGACGGCCTGATTTACTCCCTGGGCTTTCTCGTCGGCTGGCCGATTATCCTGTTCCTGATCGCCGAGCGCCTGCGCAACCTCGGCCGCTACACCTTTGCCGACGTCGCCTCCTACCGCCTGAAGCAGGGGCCGATCCGCGTGCTCTCCGCCTGCGGCTCGCTGGTGGTGGGCGCCCTCTACCTGATCGCCCAGATGGTGGGCGCGGGCAAGCTGATTGAGCTGCTGTTCGGTCTCAACTACCATATCGCCGTGGTGCTGGTGGGCGTACTGATGGTGCTGTACGTTCTGTTCGGCGGTATGCTCGCCACCACCTGGGTGCAGATCATCAAAGCCGTGCTGCTGCTGTTCGGCGCCAGCTTTATGGCCTTTATGGTGATGAAGCACGTCGGCTTCAGCTTTGACCGCTTCTTCAGCGAAGCGATGGCGGTGCATCCGAAGGGCGCGGCCATTATGAGCCCAGGCGGACTGGTAAAAGATCCGATCTCCGCCCTGTCGCTGGGCCTCGGGCTGATGTTCGGCACCGCCGGGCTGCCGCACATCCTGATGCGCTTCTTTACCGTCAGCGATGCCAAAGAGGCGCGCAAGAGCGTATTCTACGCCACCGGCTTTATGGGCTACTTCTACATTCTGACCTTTATTATCGGCTTTGGCGCCATCATGCTGGTGGGCGCAAATCCGGTCTTTAAAGATGCGGCCGGACAGCTGATCGGCGGCAACAACATGGCGGCGGTTCACCTGGCGGACGCGGTAGGCGGCAACCTGTTCCTCGGCTTTATCTCGGCGGTGGCCTTCGCCACTATCCTCGCAGTGGTGGCCGGCCTGACGCTGGCGGGCGCCTCGGCGGTCTCGCACGACCTGTACGCCAACGTCTTCCGTAAAGGTGCCTCCGAACGCGACGAGCTGCGGGTATCGAAGATCACGGTGCTGGTGCTGGGCGTGGTGGCTATCCTGCTGGGGATCCTGTTTGAGAAGCAGAACATCGCCTTTATGGTGGGGCTGGCCTTCTCCATCGCCGCCAGCTGTAACTTCCCGATCATCCTGATCTCCATGTACTGGTCGAAGCTGACCACCCGCGGGGCGATGATCGGCGGCTGGCTGGGGCTGCTCACCGCCGTTATCCTGATGATCCTCGGCCCGACCATCTGGGTACAGATCCTCGGCCACGAGAAGGCAATCTTCCCGTACGAATACCCGGCGCTGTTCTCCATTGCCGTCGCCTTTATCGGCATCTGGTTCTTCTCGGTAACCGATAACTCAGCGGAAGGCAAGCACGAGCGCGAGCAGTTCCGCGCGCAGTTTATCCGCTCCCAGACCGGAATTGGTATTGAGAAGGGACACGCACACTAACGGCGCTCTCCCCGGCCTGCGGGCCGGGGATACAAACCTTAATACCCCGGCATGCCCATATTATTCGAGCATGCCGCAGACCACACATTTAAAACAGCACCACCGACACCAGAGGCGCCGCCAGCACGGTAACCACCCCGGAAAGCATCATCACCAGGCTCGCTACCACGCCCTCCTGCGGCCCCAGCTCATAAGAGCGCGCGGTGCCTGCGCCGTGGGACGCGGCGCCAAAACCGGCGCCTTTGGCCATCCCTTCGCGAATCGACAGGCGCATAAACAGCACGTCGCCGACCGCCATGCCGAACACGCCGGTGATCACCACGAACAGCGCCACCAGTTCGGGCTGGCCGCCGAGCGGCTTCGCCGCCGCCAGCGCAAACGGCGTAGTCACCGAACGCACCGCCAGGCTGCGCTGGATCTCATCCGGCAGGGTAAACAGGCGCGCCAGCCACACCGAGCTGGTGACGGCCACGACGGTGGAGGTTATCACCCCGGCGCTGAGCGACATCCAGTGGCGCTTAATGACCGCCAGGTTGTCGTAAACCGGCACCGCGAAGGCGATGGTCGCCGGGCCCAGCAGCCACAGCAGCCAGTGGGTTTCCCCCATGTAGTTCTGATAGGAGATATGACCGAATACCAGCAGCGCCACCAGCAGCAGCGGCGTAAACACCAGCGGCATCAGCGGCAGCTTGTGGAAACGTCGGTAAAGGCGTTTATTGGCATAATAAAGGACGAGCGTAACGACCAGGCAGAGCACGCTGAGCTGAAAATTATTCATGATTCATGCGCCGCAGTTCGTAGCGATAGACTTTATCGACGACCCAGGCAGTGCAGCCCAGCACCAGCAGCGTGCTGAGGGCGATAACCGAGAAGATGCGCCAGCCGTCGATCATCAGCAGCTGGGCGTAGTTCACTACCGCGACCACTGCCGGCACGAAAAACAGCAGCATCTCGGCCAGCAGCCAGCGCGAGCCCGCGCGCACCCAGGCAAGGGGCACAATACGAAAAACGATCAGCAGCAGCATCAGCACCATGCCGACCAGGTTAGCGGGCAGCGGCAGGTGCGCCCACCTCACCAGATGTTCAGCAAAAATGAATAATCCGGCATAGAGGATCACCTGCACCGGCACCTGAAGATGATGCAGAAACGCGGGCGCAAGTCGCCCCGAGGCCACGGCCATGGAAGGAATTCCTGAAAAAAGTGAAGGCGCCCAGTATAGTGAGGCGCCGGCCGCGGCTGAAATGAATTAAAATTATTGTAGGTATCGTCCCGAGGAATGATCATGGATATCAGAACGCTGCGCTATTTTGTCGAGGTGGTTCGCCAGCAGAGTTTCACCCGCGCCGCGGAGAAGCTGTTCGTGACGCAGCCGACTATCAGTAAGATGCTGAAAAACCTTGAAGATGAACTCAACTGTACTCTGCTTATCCGCGATGGACGCAAGCTGCTGCTGACCGACACTGGCCGGGTGGTTTTCGAGCGCGGGCTCGCTATTCTCGGCGAGTTTCGCCAGCTTGAAGCAGAGCTGAGCGACATTAATCATCTGCATAAAGGCCTGCTGCGCCTCGGCATCCCGCCGATGGTCGGCATGATGATGGCCGGCCCCATCAGCCTGTTTCGCCAGCGCTATCCCGGCGTGGAATTAAAAATTTCTGAATTTGGCGGCCTGACGGTGCAGCAGGCGGTGACTAACGGCGATCTCGACGTAGCGATGACCGTGCTGCCGGTTGAAGAAGAGAGCGGCCTTGCCACCCTGCCGCTGTTCAGCCACCCGCTGTGCGTGCTGGTGCCCCGCTCCGGCGACTGGCTGCAGAGGGAGACTATCGAGCCGGAGCAGCTGGCGGCCCATCCGCTGCTTATCTACAACGAAGACTTTGCCCTCAACCGCCAGCTGATGGCGCTGTTTAACGCCCGCAACATCAAGCCGCGCATCGCGGTGCGCAGCGGCCAGTGGGACTTTCTGGCGGCGATGGTGCAGGCGGGCGTCGGCGTGGCTATTCTGCCGGAGCCCGTATGCCAGCGGCTTGACCGCCAGACCCTGCGCTGGCTGCCGCTCAACAGCGACGTCACCTGGTCGCTGGGCATGATCTGGCGGGAAGGGACCTACCTCTCCCACAGCGCCCAGGCCTGGCTCGAATGCTGCGAAGGCTTCTGGCAGACGTCGGTCTGACACCGTCCGCCGTAATATCGTCGGGATCACACTCCCCGTAAAATAATAAAAAATTACTTTAATCGCATTACTTAAGGAATATATTATTCCTTCATACCCTGCTTATTGAGGTCGCCATGAAAATAGATTTATCCACCCTGACTACCGAAAGCCGCAATGCGGCCAGCGAAAATATCTACCAGCTCCCGACGCTTGAGATGCTCACCGTCATCAATAATGAAGATAAAAAGGTCGCGCTGGCGGTAGAAGAGCAGCTCCCGGCTATCGCCCGGGCCGTCGACGCCATCGCCGCCGCCTTTGCCGCCGGTGGTCGCCTGATCTACTGCGGGGCGGGCACCTCCGGGCGGCTGGGTATCCTTGATGCAAGTGAGTGCCCACCAACTTATGGCACCCCGCGCGAAATGGTGGTGGGCCTGATTGCCGGCGGCAAAACCGCTATCCTGCAGGCCGTTGAGAACGCCGAAGACAGCCCGCAAATGGGCGAGCAGGACCTGCGCGATCTGGCGCTTAATGACCGCGACGTGGTGGTCGGCATCGCCGCCAGCGGCCGCACGCCTTACGTGATTGGCGCCCTGCGCTACGCCCGCAGCGTCGGGGCAAAAGTCGGGGCTATCGCCTGCAACCGCGGCAGCGAGATTGGCAAGCTGGCGGACTTCGCCATCGAGCCGCTGGTCGGCCCGGAAGTGGTCACCGGCTCCTCGCGCATGAAGGCGGGCACCGCCCAGAAGCTGATTCTCAATATGCTCACCACCGGGGCGATGATCCGCTCGGGCAAGGTCTTCGGCAACCTGATGGTGGACGTGGAAGCCACCAACGCCAAGCTGCTGCAGCGCCAGGTCAACATCGTGGTGCAGGCTACCTACTGTACGCCTGAGCAGGCGCAGGCCGCGCTCGACGCCTGCCATCGCCACTGCAAAACCGCCATCGTGATGATTCTGGCCGGCGTCAGCGCAGCGGATGCCGAAGCGCTTCTCGCCAGCAACAGCGGCTTTATCCGCCGGGCAATTCAGGGTATCGGGAGCAACTGAATATGGCTAAAATTACGCCATCCATGATTGAGCAACTGCTGCGGCTCTCCGGCGGAAAGGCCAATATCCGCGTCTGCGGCAACTGCATGACCCGCCTGCGCCTTACCCTTGCCGACCGCGACGCGGCGGACATTGCCGGCCTGAAGGCCGTACCCGGCGTAATGGGCGTTATCAACGGCGACGACCAGTTGCAGATCATCCTCGGCCCCGGTAAGGCGCAGACCGCCAGCGAAATGATGAACGCGGTAATCAATGGCGCAGCGGATAGCGCGCCCGCCGCCGCCGATCTGCAAGCGCAGGCAAGCGCTCAGAAAGCGAAAATGAAGGGCAAGCAGAATAGCGCGGTGCATAACTTTCTCACCCGGTTTGCCACTATTTTTACGCCGCTCATTCCGGGCTTTATCGCCGCAGGCCTGCTGCTGGGTATCGCAACCCTGCTGCAGCAGATGTTCGCCGTCGACGGCGTAGTGCAAAGCCACTGGCTCGCCGCCCTGATTGCCTATATGAAAGTCTTCAGCATCGGGTTGTTTACCTTCCTCAGCATTCTGATTGGCTTCAATACGCAAAAAGCGTTCGGCGGCTCCGGCGTTAACGGGGCGATTATCGCCTCGCTGTTCGTGCTGCGCTACGTGCCGGAAGGCACCGTCGGCTACTCTGCGGGCATGCAGGACTTCTTCGGCCTGGCCGTTGACCCGCGCGGCAATATTATCGGCGTGCTGCTGGCCTGCATTCTCGGGGCGTGGATCGAGCGCCAGGTGCGCCGCGCGGTGCCCGATAATCTGGATATGATTCTGACGTCGGCCATCACGCTGCTGATTACCGGGGCAATCACCTTCACCGTGATTATGCCGATTGGCGGCGAGCTGTTTAAAGGCATGTCGTGGCTGTTCCTGCACCTCAACGGCAATCCGTTCGGTACCGCCCTGCTGGCGGGCCTGTTTCTGATCGCGGTGGTATTCGGCGTTCACCAGGGCTTCGTGCCGGTTTACTTCGCGCTGATGGATGCCCAGGGCTTCAACTCCCTGTTCCCGATCCTGGCGATGGCCGGCGCGGGCCAGGTTGGCGCCTCGCTGGCGCTCTACTTCCGGGCGAAAAAGGGCTCCACGCTGCGCACCCAGATCAAGGGCGCGATTTTCCCGGGCCTGCTGGGGATCGGCGAACCGCTGATTTACGGCGTGACTCTGCCGCGCCTCAAGCCATTTGTCACCGCCTGCTTCGGCGGCGCGGTCGGCGGCTTCTTTATCGGCCTGGTCTCGTGGCTTGGGCTGCCGGTGGGCCTCAACACCGTGTTCGGGCCTTCCGGGCTGGTGTCGATTCCGCTGATGACCTCGTCGCAGGGCATTTTTGCCGGGATGCTGGTTTACGTGGCGGGGATCGCGATTGCCTACGCGGCGGGATTTGCGCTGACGTGGCTGTTTGGCTGTAAGAACGTGGATTTGTCGTAGCAAAGCGCTGACGGCGCCCCTCTTTCCGTCAGGCAGAGGGGCACCTGAAGGCTACTGATCCTCAATCAGCAGCGCTTCCAGCAAATCCAGATCGTGCAGCAGCTTCTGCATCGTTTCATTGCTGATTTGTCGCGTGGCGCGCAGGTGATACAGTTCGCCGCGCTCGGACCTCAGCGCCGCGAGGCGGAAGCGGCGCTCCAGGCTCTCTTCCAGCATCGACGTCTCCACGTCGTTGCGGCCATCGACGCGGCGGCGCAGGTTACCGATCACCCGCGAGCTGACTTCGGTCAGCAGCTGGTTATCGATGTTCTCTTTGGTATCTGCCGCCAGACGCTCCTCCATCTTCTGAATCGCCACAATCGCCACATCGGCGGTTGCCGCGCGCGCCAGCCGCTCCTCTTTACGCTGCTGCGAATGGTCGGCCACTTCAATGTGGCGCAGCAGCATCGGCAGGACGATAACGCCGACAACCAACGACAGCAGAATGACGCCGCCGGCGAGGAAAACCAGCTCATAGCGGGCCGGGAAGACGTCACCGCTCGGCAGCAGCAGCGGAATGGAGAGCACACCGGCAAGAGTGATCGCCCCGCGCACGCCCGCAAAGGTGGAAATCAGCAGTTCCCGTGTGCTCCAGGAGCCGAACTCCATCGGCTTCTTCTTCAGAAAACGCATACTGAGGCGCTTCATGGTCCACAGCCAGCCGAAGCGTACTATCATCAGGGCGAAGTAAATCAGGCCAATATCGACAAACAGCATCCAGGTTTCGACATTCGGGTCGGCCTCGGCCGCCACCAGCGAGGTCTCCAGAATGCCCGGCATCTGCAGGCCCAGCAGCAGGAACACCATACCGTTAAACACGAATTCCAGCATTGCCCAGGTGCTGTTGGCGCGCAGACGCATGGCCAGCGGCGCGGTGCGCATGACGCCGGAGCGGGTGATGGTCATCCCCGCCGCCACGGCGGCCAGGATGCCGGAGACCCCGAGGTGTTCGGCAATCAGGTAGGAGGCAAACGGCAGCAGGAACAGCAGGACAATCTGCGTCGCCGGCTCATCGCCGCCCCAGCGGCTGAGGAAGCGCAGCGAGCGGCCGTACAGCCAGCTGACAACAAAGCCCGCCAGAATACCGCCGATGGCAACCTTCAGAAACTCAAGGCTGGCGCCGCCGACGGTAAAGATCATCGTGCCCATCGCCACCGCGACGGCAAACTTCAGCGATACCAGGCCGGAGGCGTCGTTCATTAGCGCCTCGCCCTGCAAAATGCCCATGATTTTCTTCGGTAGCCGCCCTTCCCCGACGATGCCCGACAGGGCCACCGCATCGGTGGGCGACAGCACCGCCGCCAGCGCAAAAGCGGGCACCAGCGGTATGCCGGGCACGGTCCAGTAGATCAGGAAGCCGATACCCACCACCGTGACCAGCACCAGCGCCAGCGCGAGACCTAAAATCTCGCGCCCGTGCTCGATAAACTCGCGGGTAGGCGTTTTCCAGCCGTCGGCGAACAGCAGCGGCGGGATAAACAGCACCAGAAAGAGTTCCGGATCGAATTCAACGTGCAGGCCGAACGTTGGCCAGGCCAGCAGCGCGCCTATCAGGATCTGCATCAGCGGCAGCGGAACCTGGAAAGGCAATACGCGGGTAAGAACGCCGGAGAGAGAGACCACGAGGGTCATGAGCAGTATTGTAAAAAATATTTCCATGCTATCCCTGTTTGCGATGTTTTATCTGTGTTGCTGTTTGATAATACTCGCGCGCTCGTAACCAGGACGCAACAGGATGTGCCTTAAAAAATAAAACGGGCGGCCAGGCCGCCCGTTTGCCGCCCGAAGGCCGGATCAGATAGCCCAGCCGCCGGCGTAAAAAATAACCAGCGCCAGGGCAATCACTACCGTACCGATGTTCAGCTTGCGCCATTCGCCGGAAACAATGCGCCCGATGACCAGGGTGGCAAAGCCAATCATGATGCCGGTAACGATGTTGCAGGTCAGAACGATAAACACCGCCGTAATCAGCCCCGACATTGCGTCAACGAAATCGCCGAAGTCGATTTTCGCCACGTTGCTCAGCATCAGCAGGCCGACGTACATCAGCGCCGGGGCAGTCGCATAGACCGGTACCAGATAGGAAAGCGGCGAGAGGAACAGGATCAGCAGAAACAGCACGCCAACGGTGATGGCCGTCAGACCGGTTTTACCG
>OKAV01000074.1_pt1 | contig 13121 bp, 12 predicted proteins | sample 1612431 | NCBI WGS metagenome assembly OKAV01 (sample SAMN04436795, study PRJEB24849) | human gut metagenome | biome: human gut; feature: NICU; material: stool | host: Homo sapiens | place: USA: Saint Louis, MO | collected 2011-05-09
GGGTGAACTCCGGTGTCCCGTCGGTGGCGTCAAGTGTCTCAAGCCCGACAGCAACGCCCGAAACCGGTTTTTTGTCGCTGTCATAGACCGTGATATAGAAACGCTTGCTGACGTCCGGCCACTCGGTACACCAGTCGCTGCTATCGCTGTTCAATTCTATTAATGCGGGAACAGAGGCTGCACTATTTTTTGCAGTGATGGATTTACCCATTACATACTCCTTAATCTTTATTAATTAAAGTTATGAATCAGACTGGCGACATTTTATTTATTATCAGCACGCTTGCCGATGAATATTAAAGTCGCAAGGAGAGGGTAGCGCGATAGATGATAGCGCTATGTGATTAAGGGCTGTTAATGACCGGGTTTTATGATTTTTATATAATAATGAGAAGGTTTGTTTTTTCTTTTTTCAATAAAGGTGATGAAATGAGCAATATGATAAATCAGGAAAAGTAAATTGATATTTATTGATAAAAATAATCGGTGCGGCCCCATTCCCGGGCCGCACCTGGCTCATCAACGCTATTTCAACCTGATGCAGCAATCCACTACGCCGTCTCGCTGGCGGGCAGCGCCGACGCCGGTAAACCGAACACCTTATCGAATACCCAGTTATAGACAAACGTGTAGCACGGGATAATCACGATCAGCGCCGCATCCAGCAGGAAGGCCTGCACCAGGCTGACGTTCATCCACCAGGCGATAAGCGGGATCAGGTACACCACCAGCGTCAGCTGAAAGCCGATGGCGTGCAGCACCCGGCGGCGGACGGTGCGGGTGCGCGAGGCCTGGCGGCTCTCCCAGAATTCGAACAGATAGTTGTAAATAAAGTTCCAGCTCACCGCGATGGTGGTGATGATCACCGCCAGCGGGCCGGTAGAGGCCGGCTCGTGGCCGGAGAGCAGCGCCAGCCCCAGGGCCGAAATCGTCATACCAATAAGTTCATAAGCGGTCACATAGACCAGTTTTCTTTTAAAGCCCTGCACGGTGTTCTCCTGTATTGGGTGGCGGGGCGCTACAATACAGTCATCGATGCTGACAGAAAAAGTCAGTTACTATCAGTTTTATTGAAAGGTCGACGATGAACTTCTCCAGCGACAACATCGAACTGTTTCTTGCCGTGCTGGACCGCGGCTCCTTCTCCGCCGCCGCGCGGGCGCTGCGGCGCGTGCCGTCGGCGGTGAGTATGGGGATCGCCAATATGGAGGCCGAGCTGGGCTTCGACCTGTTCGACCGCTCCCGCCGCGAGCCGGTGCCGACGCCGCTGGCCCTGGCGCTGGCGCCGCACGCCCGGGCGATTGCCGCCCAGCTTAAGCAGCTGCAGATCCACGCCGTGGAGCTATCCCAGGGGCTGGAGAGCACGCTCTCCGTCGGCGTGGCGGCGGACATTAACAGCGCCGCGCTGCTGGCGGCCATTCGCCGGCTGTCTGAGCGCTACAGCCTGCTGAACGTTGAACTCCTCAGCGCACCGCGGGACGACGTCCTGCACATGCTGCACGAACAGCGCATTGCCCTCGGGCTGGTGTTTGGCGGCCTGAGCGTTAACAGCGCCGAGCAGCTGCAGCTGGTGGGCAGCGACGCGCTGGTGGCGACGCTGTCGCCCGCGCATCCAGCCTGGCGGGAGTCGGACGGCGGGCTATTTATTGAGGACCTGGTGAACGTCCGGCAGATTGTGGTCGCCAGCCGCGATCTGCCGGTCAGCGACCAGCGTCCGCAGGTGGCGGCATTTTTCTGGCAGACGGATAGCCTGACCGCCGCGCTGAGTATGGTGGAGGCCGGGCTGGGGTGGGGCAACTTTCCGCTGTCACTCACCCAGCCGCTGCTGGACAGCGGCAGGCTCGTCAGGCTGAGGTTTAAAAATACCCATAACGCCCTGCGCCTGCCGATGCATCTGGTGTGGCTGAAAAACCGGCCGCTGGACAGAGCCGCCCGCGAGCTGGTGGACCTGATGCAGCAGAGCGCCGGGCCAGCGTAGCGTTACGCCGGCGGCAGGCAGACGCCAATCCCGCCGAGGCCGCAGTAGCCGTAAGGATTTTTATGCAGATACTGCTGGTGATCGTCCTCGGCGTAGTAGAAGGGTTTCGCCGCCGCGATTTCAGTGGTGATCGCCCGGGGATCGTTGCCCGCATTCATCGCCGCCTGATAGCGTTCGAGGCTGGCGTGGGCCGCCTTCTCCTGCTCCGGGGTCAGCGGATAGATGGCCGAACGGTACTGGGTGCCGCGATCGTTACCCTGCTGCATACCCTGCGCCGGATCGTGATTTTCCCAGAAAAGATGCAGCAGCTGCTCATAGCTGATAACGTTCGGGTCGTAGACCACCCGCACCGCCTCTGCGTGGCCGGTCTGCCCGGAACAGACTTCGGGATAGGTGGGGTTCGGCGTGTAGCCGCCGCTGTAGCCCGCCGCGGTGCTGTAAACGCCCGGCTGTTCCCAGAAGAGGCGCTCAACGCCCCAGAAGCAGCCCATGGCGAACAGCGCCACTTCCATGCCGTCGGGCACGTTGGTCATCGAATGTCCGTTTACGGCATGCAGGGTGGCCACCGGCATCGGCGTGTTACGCCCCGGGAGCGCATCCGATTGGGCAACAATGTGTTTTTTATCAAATAGACTCACGGTGTGGCCTCCGGAATGCTGAGAATGTCGTTGAGGTTGTCATATAACGTCAGTTTTAACACAATATGGGATGATGTATACGTAGAGCCTGATGGGATAGGCTCGTAGGTGAACATTAGAGATATCGGGCCCTGCATCGTTTTTTCAATCGTTAGTGTTGAATTTTTGTTAAGTCGTGGATCGGCTGTTGCTTTTCCGTCCGGGGTGGAAGCAAGGATATTTGGGAGATAAGGTGCCACAATTTCGACATCTATGCTGGGCCAGCCTACTGCTGATCAGCAGCGTCGCCAGCGCGGCGGGAATTCGCCTGAAAGTTGAGGGGCTGTCGGGCGAACTGGAGAAGAACGTTCGCGCGCAGCTATCGACCATCGAGAGCGATGAAGTCACGGCCGACCGCCGCTTCCAGGCACGGGTGGACGATGCCATTCGTGAAGGTCTTAAGGCGCTGGGCTATTACGAACCGTCGATAAACTTTGAGCTTACGCCCGCGCCGGCCAAAGGTCGCCAGGAGCTGGTGGCGCACGTCAAGCCCGGCGAGCCGGTGCGCATCGGCGGTACCGATGTTATCCTGCGCGGCGGCGCCCGCGACGATCGCGACTATCTCGATCTGCTGAAGAAGCGCCCCAAAATCGGCACCGTGCTCAACCACGGCGACTACGACGGCTTCAAAAAAGATCTCACCAGCGTTGCGCTGCGCAAAGGCTACTTCGACAGCGAATTTAAAAAGAGCCAGCTCGGCGTGGCCCTCGACCGCCATCAGGCCTTCTGGGATATCGACTACGACAGCGGTCAGCGCTACCGCTTTGGCGACGTCACTTTCGAAGGCTCGCAGATCCAGGACCGCTATCTGCAAAACCTGATCCCGTTTAAGAAGGGCGACTACTATTCGTCGGCCGATCTCGGCGAGCTGAACCGCCGCCTGTCGGCCACCGGCTGGTTCAACTCGGTGGTGGTGGCGCCGGAGTTTGATAAAGCGCGGCAGACCAAGGTGCTGCCGCTGCACGGCGTCATGTCGCCGCGCACCGAAAACACCATTGAAACCGGGATAGGCTACTCAACCGACGTCGGTCCGAGGGTGAAGACCACCTGGAAGAAGCCGTGGATGAACTCCTACGGCCACAGTCTGACCACCAGCCTCAGCATCTCCAGCCCCGAGCAGCAGCTGGACTTCAGCTACAAGATGCCGCTGCTGAAAAATCCGCTGGAGCAGTACTACCTGGTGCAGGGCGGCTACAAGCGCACCGATCTTAACGATACCGAATCGGACTCGACGACCCTGGCGCTCTCCCGCTACTGGGACCTCTCCAGCGGCTGGCAGCGCGCCATCAACCTGCGCTGGAGCCTTGACCACTTTACCCAGGGTGAGGTGACTGATACCACCATGCTGCTTTATCCGGGCGTGATGGTCAGCCGCACCCGCTCCCGCGGCGGCCTGATGCCGACCTGGGGCGACTCCCAGCGCTACTCGGTGGACTACTCCAACACCACCTGGGGCTCCGATATCGACTTCCTGGTGCTGCAGGCGCAGAACACCTGGATCCGCACCCTGCAGGAGAAGCACCGCTTCGTCATGCGCGGCAACCTCGGCTGGATTGAAACCAACGACTTCAAAAAAGTGCCGCCCGATCTGCGTTTCTTCGCCGGGGGCGATCGCAGCATTCGCGGCTACGACTACAAATCTATTTCGCCGGAAGACAGCGAAGGCAAGCTGCGCGGCGCCTCGAAGCTGGCGACCGGTTCGCTGGAGTATCAGTACAACGTCACCGGCAAGTGGTGGGGCGCCGTCTTCGTCGACAGCGGCGAGGCGGTAAACGATATCAGCAAAAGCGACTTTAAAACCGGCGCCGGCGTCGGCGTGCGCTGGCAGTCGCCGGTCGGGCCGATCAAGTTCGATATTGCCGCCCCGGTCGGCGATAAAGACGAACACGGAATACAGTTCTACATCGGTCTGGGGCCTGAATTATGAGTTTATGGAAAAAGATAAGCCTCGGCGCGCTGATCGTGGTCGTCCTGCTGCTGGCGACGGTCGGTTTTCTGGTGGGCACGACTCCCGGCCTGCATCTGGTGTTTAAGGCCGCCAACCGCTGGGTGCCGGGGCTCGCCATTGAGCAGGTTACCGGCGGTTGGCGCGATTTGACCGTGAAGAACCTGCGCTACGAACAGCCCGGCGTGGCGGTTCAGGCCGGGCGCTTCCACCTGGCGGTTGATCCGGGCTGCCTGTGGCACAGCAGCCTGTGCGTCAACGATATCGCCCTGAGCGACGTCAACGTCGCCATCGACAGCAAAAAAATGCCGCCTTCCGCGCCGGTGGAAGAGGAGGAGAGCGGGCCGCTGAACCTCTCGACGCCGTATCCCATCACCCTGAGCCGGGTGGCGCTCAGCAATATCAATATCAAAATTGACGACACCGCGGTGTCGCTGATGGACTTTACCTCCGGCCTCAGCTGGAAAGAGAAAGATCTGACCCTGACGCCCACCGCGCTGCAGGGGCTGCTGATTGCCCTGCCGAAAGCGGCAAAAGTGGCGCAGGAGCAGGTGGTCGAACCCAAAATCGAGAAACCGAAGCCGGACGAAAAGCCGCTCGGCGAGACGATGAAAGACCTCTTCGCCAAACCGCTGCTGCCGGAGATGGCCGACGTCCACCTGCCGCTCAACCTCAACATCCAGCAGTTTACCGGCGAACAGCTGCGGGTCACCGGCGATACCGATCTGACGGTGTATAAGCTGTTGCTCAAGGTCAGCAGCAGCAACGGCAAAATGACGCTGGATACCCTGGACGTTAACTCCAGCCAGGGCACCGTCAACGCCAGCGGGTCGGCAACGCTTGCCGACAGCTGGCCGGTGGATCTGACGCTCAACAGTACCCTGAATATCGATCCGCTGAAGGGCGAGAAGATCAAGATGAAGGTCGGCGGCGAGCTGCGCAAGCAGCTTGAAGTCGGAATTAATCTCTCCGGCCCCGCCGATATCGACCTGCGGGCCCAGGCGCAGCTGGCCGAGGCCGGGCTGCCGCTTAACCTCGAAGTACAGAGCAAGCAGCTTTACTGGCCCTTCACCGGCCAGCGCCAGTTCCAGGCGGACAATCTGCACCTCAGGCTCAGCGGCAGGGCCACCGACTACGCGTTGTCCTTTAAAACGGCGGTTAAGGGCCAGGACCTGCCGCCCGCGGACATACGGCTCGACGCTAAAGGCAACGCGCAGCAGGTGAACATTGATAAGCTCACCGTCGCGGCGCTGGAGGGCAAAACCGAGCTGAAGGCGCTCGTCGACTGGCAGCAGGCGATCAGCTGGCGCAGCGAGCTGACGCTTGCCGGTATCAATACCGCCAAAGAGGTGCCCGACTGGCCGTCGAAGCTTAACGGTATCATCAAAACCCGCGGCAGCCTTTACGGCGGCAGCTGGCAGGTGGACGTCCCGGAGCTGAAAATTAGCGGCAACGTCAAGCAGAACAAGGTCAACGTTGACGGCAAGCTCTCCGGCAACAGCTACCTGCAGTGGAAAATCCCCGGCCTGCACCTGGCGCTGGGCAACAACAGCGCCGACGTGAAGGGCGAGCTGGGAGTTAAGGACCTGAATCTCGATGCCAACATCGATGCGCCGAATCTCGACAATGCGCTGCCGGGCCTCGGCGGCACGGCGAAGGGGCTGGTGAAGGTGCGCGGCACCATCGAGGCTCCGCAGCTGCTGGCGGACATCACCGCCCGCGGCCTGCGCTGGCAGGAGCTCAGCGTCGCCGACGTCAGCGTCAAGGGCGACGTTAAATCGGCAGAGCAAATCAGCGGCAGCCTCGGCGTGCGGGTGAACGGCATTACCCAGCCGGACGTCAACATTCGCCAGGTGCTGCTCGATGCCAAAGGCAGCGAGAAGGAGCATAAGCTGACGCTGCGCATTCAGGGCGAGCCGGTCTCCGGCCAGCTGGATCTGGCGGGCAGCTTTGACCGCGGCGAGCAGCGCTGGAAAGGCACGCTCAGCAATACCCGCTTCGAGACGCCGGTCGGGCCGCTGGCGCTTAACCGCGCGGTGGCGCTCGATTACCGCAACAAAGAGCAGAAGATTAGCGTCGGGCCGCACTGCTGGACCAACCCGAACGCCGAGCTGTGCGTCCCGCAGACCATCGACGCGGGCGCCAGCGGCCGCGCGCTGGTGAACCTCAACCGCTTTGACCTGGCGATGCTCAAGCCGTTCCTGCCGCCTGAAACCCAGGCCAGCGGCGTCTTCAGCGGCAATGCCGACGTCAGCTGGGACACCACCAAGCCTGGCCTGCCGCAGGGCAAAGTGACGCTCTCCGGGCGCAACGTTAAAGTGACCCAGCAGGTGAACGACGCCCCGCTGCCGGTCGCCTTTGATACGCTCAACGTTAACGCCGATCTGCACAACAACCGCGCCGAGCTGGGCTGGCTTATTCGCCTGACCAACAACGGCCAGACCGACGGCAAAATCGACATCAGCGATCCGCAGGGCAAGCGCAATCTCGCGGGCAGCGTCAACATCCGCAACTTCTCGCTGTCGATGATTAACGCCATCTTCGAGCGCGGCGAGAAGGCGGCCGGCAACCTCAACGCTAACCTGCGCCTCGGCGGCGACCTGCAGGCGCCGCAGCTCGTCGGCCAGCTGCAGCGGGCGGATCTGGATATGGACGCGAACTTTATGCCGTTCGATATGCAGCCGAGCCGCATCGGCCTGAGCTTCAACGGCACCCGCTCGACGCTATCCGGGCTTATCGCCACGAAGCAGGGGCAGATAAACCTCAGCGGCAACGCCGACTGGACCCAGCTCGACAACTGGAAAGCGCAGGTGGCGGCGAAGGGCAGCCGGGTGCGCATTACCGTGCCGCCGATGGTGCGTCTGGACGTCTCGCCTGACGTGGTCTTTACCGCCACGCCGAGTCTGTTTACCCTCGACGGCAACGTCGACGTGCCCTGGGCGCGCATCGTGGTGCACGACGTGCCGGAGAGCGCGACGGGCGTCTCCAGCGATGAGGTGATGCTCAACAACGATCTGCAGCCGGAAAAACCGCAGACCGCCGCGATCCCCATTAACAGCAACCTGAATATTCATCTCGGCAACAACGTTCGCCTGAGCGCATTCGGCCTGAAGGCCCGCCTCGACGGCGATCTGAAGGTGGCGCAGGACAAACAGGGGCTGGGCCTTAACGGGCAGATCAACATTCCGGAAGGGCGTTTCCACGCCTACGGTCAGGACCTGATTGTCCGCAAGGGCATCCTGCTGTTCTCAGGCCCGCCGGACCAGCCGATGCTCAATATCGAAGCCATTCGTAATCCGGACGCCACCGAGGACGACGTGGTGGCCGGCGTGCGCGTCACCAGCTCAGCCGATCAGCCGAAGGCGGAGATCTTCTCCGACCCGGCGATGTCCCAGCAGGAGGCGCTCTCTTACCTGCTGCGCGGTCAGGGACTTAGCAGCGAACAGAGCGACAGCGCGGCAATGACCTCAGCTTTAGTCGGTTTAGGGGTTGCGCAGAGTGGGCAGGTTATGGGTAAAATCGGCGAGACCTTTGGCGTAAGCAATCTGGCGCTCGACACGGCGGGAGTCGGTGACTCTTCCCAGGTTGTCGTCAGCGGTTATATTATGCCGGGTCTGCAGGTGAAGTACGGCGTGGGAATTTTTGATTCTCTGGCAACGCTCACGCTACGTTATCGCCTGATGCCTAAGCTATATCTGGAAGCGGTGTCTGGCATAGATCAGGCGCTCGATCTGCTCTATCAGTTTGAGTTTTAGCAATGCGAATATTTGTTTACGGCAGTTTACGACGCAAACAAGGCAACAGCCACTGGATGACCAATGGTCAGTGGCTGGGCGATTTCAGCGTGGAAAACTATCAGCTCTACAGCCTGGGCCACTATCCGGGCGCGGTGCCCGGTGAGGGCACGGTAGCAGGTGAGGTTTATCGCATCGACGCTTCAACGCTCGCCGAACTCGACGCCCTGCGTACTAAGGGCGGTGAATACGCGCGCCACCTGATCCAGACGCCCTACGGGAGCGCCTGGATGTATGTCTACCAGCGTTCGGTGGAGTCGCACACGCGGATTGATACCGGCGACTGGCTCGACAGGGAGCTGTTCTGAAATATCCAGGCTGCCGGGGGCTCAGGCGTGCCTGGCCCTCTTGCCCGTAAAAGAGGATCCGGCGTCAGGAAGCTGACGCCGGATTTATATGCGGATCACCGCACCCCGTGAGCGTTAGCTGACGGGGTGTTTTTATTTGCAGCGGGAGCCGCGCTGGCGTCAGGCGGGGCGGATGGTAAATTCGGCGACGCTATTCGTCAGCACGCTGGCCTGCTCTTCCATCGCGTGGCTTTCGCTGGACGACTTATGCACCAGATTGCTGTTTTGCAGCGTGACGCTGTCCATTTCGACTATCGCTTTGCCCACCAGCTCAATTCCTTTGCTCTGTTCCTGTGAAGCGGAGGCAATTTCACTCATCAGATCGTTAACGTGAGTCGTGGCCTTTACGACCTCATCAATGGTTTCCCCGGCGCTTATCACCAGCGTGGAGCCAAGATCGACTTTACAGACGGAATCATCAATAAGCGTCTTGATCTCTCTGGCGGCGAGCGCGCTGCGCTGGGCGAGATTGCGCACTTCACTTGCGACGACCGAAAATCCTCGTCCCTGTTCGCCGGCGCGCGCGGCCTCCACGGCGGCATTCAGCGCCAGAATGTTCGTCTGAAAAGCGATGCCGTCAATGACGCTGGTAATATCGGCGATTCTCCGCGAACTCTCAGTGATTTCATTCATCGTGGCGACAACATTGCTGACGACTTTACCGCCTTGGCGGGCTGCGGCCGATGCGTCGAGCGCCAGCTGATTCGCTTTCTGCGCATTCTCCGCATTTTGCTTCACCGTTGACGTCAGTTCTTCCATGCTGGCAGCGGTCTGTTCCAGAGACGCCGCCTGCAGCTCGGTACGCTCGGCAAGTTCGCTGCTGCCAAGCGTCAGCGCTTTAGCCGAGTGGTATATGGTATTGGCGCTGGTGCGAATATTGCCAATGGTGCGGTTCAATGAGTTCTGCATCTGGTGCAGATGGCTAGCAAAGGTACTGAGCTCGTTACTGCCTGCGATTTCAAGAGGCTGCGTTAAATCGCCATCCGTAATGTTATTAATACTTTTACTCAACCGGTTAAGCGGTTTAATCAGAATATGGTGAATGCCGAACCAGGCGAAAAAGACCAGTAGCACAATCAGTAATGTTGCTCCTATCGAGATAGCGACGGCCAGTCGGTAATCAAAGTTACTCGCCGCAACGGCGCCTGCGAGCGTTTTTTCGCCGTTGGCAATGAACTGGATATAGGCTTTTTCAAAGTTATCCTGAATTTTCTGCGTTGGCTGATTAAGCCCGCTCGCCAGGTCACGGTGTTTCATGAAAACAATCATCTCAGCCAGCGAATTAGCGTAGATCATATAGGTCTGCCTGAGTACATCGCGCTTTTGCGGATTGATAGCGACAGGAAGTTTTATTGCTTCATATTGACTCCATTGTTGCCGGGCCTGCAGGAGCGATTTTTCTGCCCGATCGAGTAATGTGGCGATATCCGGGGACGTTGCGGTACTGTCATGATTAAGTGCGTAGTTGATGCCAACTAAGCTAACCATTGTCCTGACTTGCAGTAAAGAGATAAAGGATTTGTTGAGATAGTCGTGCTGTAGATTGATGGTCGATACTATTTCTGTATTTTTCTTATTTGAGTTAAGAGAGTAATAACTCATTGCACCAGAGGATATTTGCAATATATTTATTAATACAAATAGCAACAATAACCCGCTGACGATCTTTATCCTGTTTAACATAATTAAAACTCTCAAGGAAAACTTTTGTTTGATGTTTTACCGCAATACGCAAACCTTATCGGCATTGGTGTTGGTCTTGAGGTGTCAAATTAAATATAAATAATCGCGACAAAGAAGAAGATTCTTCTTTGTCTTTCATAGGTAAATAAATGGATGCTATTATTAGTTATGAGATAATATATCTATTATACGCTGAGGTTATAAACCTTACCTGAGGATGCGGTCTCTGTTTGACCATTGGCACCATAGGTGGGCATCATTGAGCCGCTCTTTTTAACCAGTTTATTTAACCGATCGCTTTTCTCCATATGCAGCGCCAGCAGGCCTGCAACTTTATTATTAAGCTCATTGGATATTTTTATTTTTTTAACAATTTCTTCCCACGAGGTTGCAATTCTGGGGTTGTTTTTGTACGGAGCCGTTATTTTTAGCGTTACCTCTAGTTGTTTGCGCATCTCATCATAGTGACTGATGGTGGAAAGCAGCTGTTTTTTATTATCAGAAATAATCTGTAGCGAAACGGGATTAATCTGTACTTTTCGTAGCTGTGACACTTCCTCAATAAGTAGCGCCTCCAGTTCAATCAGCGCACTGTGAAGCTTGTTCAGAATAGAGCTAAAATTTTCAGTTTTCATCATTTATGACATCAGGAGAGTTGAAAGATATCATTCACTAAATTTTGGGCTATCAGGTCAGGGTCGATCGTATACTCATTGGACTCAATCGCGCTGCGGATTTTGTCAATACGCTGATAATCGATATCCTGAGCCGAATCCGCCTGAATTTGCTGTGCTATCTGGCTGAATTTTACCCGCGGGCCGCTCTCTTTGCTGTTGGTCGCTACCGCCGCTTTCGCGTTTCCGCTTTTTGCCGGAGTGTTAAAATCCCGACGAACGGTCATTGCTGATACGGGGAGAGGCGACTGCGCTCTGTCTATACTCATCGTGATCCTCATAAACTTGTGACTCTGTATTAACTATCGGTCACAGCGGAAAAGACTAAAATTATTCTTTAAGATTTATGCTTACCGTACCGTCAGGTTCAACAATTCCGTTGATTATCTGCCCGTTACGCATGGAAACCCTGAGCGTTTTGTTGGCTGCCGCATTCGTCAGCGCCTTGCCGCGCGTGCGTATCTGAAAGCCATCGCCCTGGGCGAGGATTTCAACTTCCTGACCCGCGACAGCAAGCCAGGGGTGCCGTAGTTCGCTTTGGGTGATTGCCTGCCCGGCGTTGATGGTGCGGGTGGTGGTCTGGCCAATAATGCTGCTTTTATCGAAGAGAAGATCGGCCGGTTGATGATCGAGCGAGCCGGTATGCAGCATCAGATCGTCCTCCTGAATCACGCTGGCGGGTTTTAAGGGGTGGGCCGCAGTCCACCACTCACCCTCCGCCGCCACCTTGACCTGAATGAATTTACGCAGGTTACCGCAGCGTGCGACAACGCTTCTGTTACCGGTCAGGCGCCTGCTGCTGCCGGCGAGAGACAGATCGGGATTTTCACACAGCTGTTTGAGCTGGCTGATGGGCGTGACGATAGTGACTATCTGAACAACATTGGCCGCTGTTGGCAGCTGACTTTCAGAGGTGATAAGCGCAGTGATATTTCGCTTTAATGCTTCATTTTCCACGCTGGCATGGGCGAAGGAATAATTCAGGCTGCTACCCAGCATTATTGCAATAGCAAAGATGGAACGGATAAATGACATGTTGCGGTCAGACCTTATTGATATATTGCAAGAGTAAAATGAAGTCGTTAATTAGAATTTTTATTCTGAGAGTATATGCTAAAATTCGTTCATTTTTAATGCCAGAGACAGTGATGTTTTTGATGCCAATTCGGCGAATTAGTTTTTCAAACTGTGTCATTTTTTCGCCATGTCTCTAATTGCGTTTATTTCTGTTGGATCTTTGCAGTATAGAAATAGGTTGTTCACTCCTAAAATGTTTGGGTTAATTTTTCAAGTATAAAGTGAGTATATTTCAAGCTCGATAGACTCGATAGTGCGCTCCGCTTCCAGCAACAGGCGCTCAGCTTGCTGACTAAGCGGCAGGATGTTCTGGCTGCCAATATTGCGAATGCAGATACTCCAGGGTATCTGGCAAGAGATATTGATTTTTCACGCCAGTTAAAGGACTCAATGGATAAAAATAGGCCACAAAATAGCCCTGTTTCACTGACATTAACCTCCGGGGCACATATACCTGGCCGGGCGCCGGCATTTGATGATGGGCGATTAATGTATCGAATTCCGGACCAGCCCAGCGCTGATGGTAATACTGTCGATATGGACAGGGAGCGCGTGAATTATGCTGATAATAGCGTGAAATATGAGTCCAGCCTTACGTTACTGGGTGCTCAAATCAAAAACATGATGACTGCTATCGGTCAGGGATAATAACGATGTCAACGTTCAGTATCTTTGATATTGCCGGTTCGGCAATGGCCGCCCAGTCGAAAAGACTTAACGTCAGCGCCAGTAATATGGCAAACGCCGACAGTGCCGTAGGGCCCGATGGGCAGCCCTATCGGGCGAAACAGGTCATTTTCGAAGTGAATAGCGCACCGGGCCAGGAGACGGGCGGAGTGCGGGTCAGCGATGTTGTTGAAAGCAACGCGCCCGATCGCATGGTGTACGAGCCGGGCAACCCTCTGGCCGATGCCAGCGGCTATGTCCGCATGCCAAACGTAAATGT
>OKAV01000078.1_pt1 | contig 12869 bp, 10 predicted proteins | sample 1612431 | NCBI WGS metagenome assembly OKAV01 (sample SAMN04436795, study PRJEB24849) | human gut metagenome | biome: human gut; feature: NICU; material: stool | host: Homo sapiens | place: USA: Saint Louis, MO | collected 2011-05-09
TCGCACTACTCTTTATTGAACCGCGCGGTGGGGTTTATCGCCGCTATAGCAGCCGGCCTTGCCCTGCTCGCCTGGGGCATCGGTCTGGATACTCTCGCCGCCCGCAAAGTCGATCTCATCTATCTGGGCAAACAGCACCTGATGCTGGTGTTCAGCTCGATGTTCTTTGCCCTGCTGGTGGGCATCCCGAGCGGTATCCTGCTCAGCCGCCCGGCGGCGAAGGGCATCGCGGAATACGTGATGCAGATCTTTAACGTCGGCAACACTCTGCCGCCGCTGGCGGTCCTGGCGCTGGCCATGGTGATCGTCGGCATCGGCGATAAGCCGGCTATCGTGGCGCTGTTTCTCGCCTCGCTGCTGCCCATCGTGCGCAACACCTACGCCGGGCTGCGCTCGGTGCCGGACTCGCTGCTGGAGGCGGCGAACGGTATCGGCATGACCAAAACGCAGCGGCTGTGGCAGGTGGAGCTGCCGAACGCCTGGCCGGTAATGCTCTCGGGCATCCGCATCGCCACGGCGATCAACGTCGGCACCGCCCCGCTGGCGTTTCTTATCGGCGCCAGCAGCTACGGCGAACTTATCTTCCCGGGAATTTACCTCAACGACTTCCCGACCCTGATCCTCGGCGCGGTGGCCACCGCCCTGTTCGCCCTGATCCTCGATACGCTGCTGGCGGGCCTCGGCCGCTGGCTCAGCCCGCACACCGCAGATTAATTACCGTCAGGAGGATGGAATGAGACGACTTACCCGTCTGTTTGTCGCCGCCGCCGCTGCGGCCCTGCTTGCCGGACAGGCACAGGCCGCGCCGCTGATTCTGGCGACCAAAAGCTTTACCGAACAGCATATTTTATCGGCGATGACCGTACAGTACCTGCGCAAGAAGGGTTTTCAGGTAGAACCGAAAACCAATATTGCGACAGTGATTTCCCGCAACGCCATGATTAACAAACAGGTTGATATGACCTGGGAGTACACCGGCACGTCGCTGATTATCTTTAACCACATCAAAGAGCGCATGACGCCCGAGCAGACCTACGAGACGGTGAAAAAGCTGGATGCTAAGCACGATCTGGTCTGGCTTAAACCAGCGGATATGAACAACACCTACGCTTTCGCCATGCAGCGCAAGCGCGCCGAGGCGGAGCACATCAACACCATGTCGGAGATGGTGGCGAAAGTCGAACATATTCGCCAAACCGATCCGAAGCACAACTGGATGCTCGGTCTTGACCTGGAGTTTGCCGGGCGCAGCGACGGCCTCAAGCCGTTCCAGCAGGCCTACAATATGCCGCTGGACCGCCCGCAGATCCGCCAGATGGATCCGGGTCTGGTGTACAACGCTATCCGCGACGGCTTCGTTGACGCCGGGCTTATCTACACTACCGACGGCCGGGTGAAGGGCTTCGACCTGAAGGTACTGGAGGACGACAAGGGCTTCTTCCCGAGCTACGCGGTGACGCCGGTAGTGCGCAAAGATACGCTGGAGGCCAATCCCGGCCTGGAAGAGGCGCTGGACACCCTCTCCGGCTTGTTAAATAACGACGTTATCGCCGAGCTGAACAAGCGCGTCGATATCGATCATCAGACGCCCCAGCAGGTCGCCCGCGACTTTCTGCGCAGCAAGCATCTGCTATAAGGAGAGCCCGTGGATACGATTCACTATATGATTGATAACTGGAGTTATCTGGCCACCCTCACCTGGCAGCACCTGTGGCTGGTGCTGCTGGCCGTCGGCCTGGCGATTGTTATCGGCGTACCGCTCGGCGTAATTATCGTGCGCCACAAGTGGCTGGCAACGCCGGTGCTGGGCCTGACCACGCTGCTGCTGACGGTGCCGTCTATCGCCCTGTTTGGCCTGATGATCCCGCTGTTTTCGCTGATCGGTCAGGGTATCGGCGCCCTGCCCGCCATCACCGCCGTATTTCTCTACTCGCTGCTGCCCATCGTACGCAATACCTTTATCGCGCTCGATAGCCTGCCGCCCGGCCTGCGCGAGGCGGGACGCGGGATCGGTATGACCTTCTGGCAGCGCCTGCGCTGGGTGGAAATCCCGATGGCGCTGCCGGTGATTTTCGGCGGCGTGCGCACCGCCGTGGTGATGAACATCGGCGTGATGGCGATCGCCGCGGTGATCGGCGCCGGCGGCCTCGGCCTGCTGCTGCTCAACGGCATCGGCGGCAGCGATATTCGCCTGCTGATTGCCGGCGCGCTAATGATTTGTCTGCTGGCTATTGTGCTCGACGCGCTGCTGCACCGCCTGCAGATTATCCTGACACCTAAGGGGATCCGATAATGATAAAACTGGAAAATCTGACCAAACAATTTACGCAAAAAAACGGCCAGACTTTTAACGCCGTGGACAACGTCAGCCTGACCGTCCCCGAGGGCGAGATGTGCGTCCTGCTGGGGCCGTCGGGCTGCGGTAAGACCACCACGCTAAAGATGATTAACCGCCTGATCCCGGCGTCCGGTGGCAAAATTCTGATTAACGGCGAAGACACCAGCGGGATGGATACCGTGACGCTGCGCCGCAACATTGGCTACGTCATCCAGCAGATCGGCCTGTTTCCGAACATGACCATCGAAGAGAACATTACCGTCGTGCCGCGCATGCTCGGCTGGGACAAAGCGCGTTGCAAGAGCCGGGCCGAAGAGCTGATGGATATGGTGGCGCTGGATCCGAAGAAGTTTCTTCACCGCTACCCGAAAGAGATGTCCGGCGGCCAGCAGCAGCGCATCGGCGTGATCCGCGCCCTGGCGGCGGATCCGCCGGTGCTGCTGATGGATGAGCCGTTTGGCGCCGTGGACCCGATTAACCGCGAGGTGATCCAGAACCAGTTTCTCGACATGCAGCGCAAGCTGAAGAAAACGGTGATGCTGGTCAGCCACGATATTGATGAGGCGCTGAAGCTCGGGGACCGCATTGCGGTGTTCCGCCAGGGGCGCATCGTTCAGTGCGCCAGCCCCGACGAACTGCTGGCGAAACCGGCCAACGAATTCGTCGGCTCGTTTGTCGGCCAGGACCGCACCCTTAAGCGCCTGCTGCTGGTGACCGCCGGCGACGTGACCGATCGGCAGCCGACCATTACCGTCAGACGCGATACGCCCCTGCGGGAAGCGTTTGCCACCATGGACGATAACGATATCCGCGCGATCACCGTGGTGGACGGCGACGGCAAGCCGCTGGGCTACGTTAAGCGCCGGGAAGCCCGCGACGCCACCGGCAGCTGCGACGATCTGCTGCACCCGTTCCGCATCACCGGCAAGGCCGAAGATAACCTGCGCGTGGTGCTCTCCCGACTGTATGAGAGCAACACCAGCTGGATGCCGATTGTCGATGAAGAAGGCCGCTATAACGGCGAGATCTCGCAGGACTATATCGCCGACTATCTTAGCTCCGGCCGCACCCGCCGGGCGCTGAATATTCACGCGTCGGAGTAACGCCCTCCTTTGCGTCTGCCGCCGGCCTGGCGGCAGACGCGGGAACAATGACCCGCATCATTTCTCCGTCCGCGCATTATGTATAATATCTGCATTCTTTTGCAGAACAGCGGCTTCCATGCATCGTATTCACGCCTCTCCCGATCTACAGACCCTGTTTCGGCGACTGTTCATCGCCACCCTTATCGGCGTCCTCGCCGCGCTGGCGGTCGCGCTTTTCCGCCACGCCATGTACTCTCTGGAGTGGCTTCTGCTGGGCGACGACAGTCGTAGCCTGGGCAACGCCGCTGCATGCCTGCCCTGGGGGCGGCGGGCGCTCACGCCCGCGCTGGGCGGCCTTGCCGCCGGAGCCCTGCTCTGGGGCTGGCAGCGCTACACCCGCCAGCGCCCCCACGCGCCAACGGACTATATGGAGGCGCTGGAGACCGAAGAAGGCAGGTTCGATTATCCGGCAAGCCTGGTAAAATCCGCCGCCTCACTGCTGGTGGTCGCCAGCGGCAGCGCCATCGGCCGCGAAGGGGCGATGATTCTGCTGGCCTCCCTTGCCGCCGCCCTTTTTGCCCGGCGCTTTGCGCCGGCGTCAGAGTGCAAGCAGTGGATCGCCTGCGGAGCCGCCGCCGGGATGGCCAGCGCCTATCATGCCCCCCTCGCCGGCAGCCTGTTTATCGCCGAAATTCTCTTCGGTTTCCTGATGCTGGCCTCGCTGGGCCCGGTCGTGGTGGCTGCAGTGGTGTCGCTGCTGGTGACGCAGTTGCTCAGCGGCGACACCGCGCCGCTGTACAGCGTGCACTTAAGCGCCGCGCCAGACGCCCGCGATTACGCGCTGATGCTGTTAACCGGCCTGCTGGCGGGCCTGTGCGGCCCGGCGCTTATCTGGCTGATGGCGGGCTGTCACGCTCTCTTTTTACGGCTCAGGCTCTCGCCGCCGCTGCAGCTGGCGCTGGGAGGCGCGATCGTCGGCGGCCTGTCCATTATCACGCCGACGGTGTGGGGCAACGGCTACAGCGTTGTGCAGCACTCTCTGCTGGCACCGCCGCTGTTTAGCCTGATTGCGGGGGTATTTATCTGTAAACTTCTGGCAGTGCTGGCCCGAAGCGGTTCGGGCGCGCCGGGCGGCGTATTTACGCCGACGCTGTTTCTGGGGATGGCGACGGGTATGCTGTTTGCCCGCATCTGGGGCATCTGGCTGCCCGGCGGCGATGCGATGGTTCTGCTGATGGGGCTGACCGGAATGGCGACACTGCTCGCGGCAACGACGCATGCGCCAATCATGTCAACGCTTATGATCTGTGAGATGACCGGACAGTATGCGCTGCTGCCCGGACTGCTTATTGCCTGCGTCGTGGCGTCAGCGCTGTCGCAGACGCTGCGCAGCGACTCAATTTACCGGCAGCACATCGCGGAGCGCCGCTAGATTAATATAGCGGCTCAGCTCGCGCTGCTCGGCGCGCGGCAGATAGGGAAGCTCGCCCACCAGCGGGCACGGCAGCTTTTTACTGAGGACGTCGATAATTTCGGCGTAGTGGGCAAGGCCGGGATTAATGCGGTTCGCCACCCAGCCCACCAGCGGCAGGCCGTCGCTGGCAATGGCCTGCGAGGTCAGCAGGGCGTGGTTAATGCACCCTTCCTGAATGCCGACCACCAGCACGACCGGCAGGCGCTCCTGCACCACCCACTCCGACAGCGGGCGCATGTCGTTCATCAGGCTCCGCCAGCCGCCGGTGCCTTCAACCACCACGTGCTCTACCTGACCTTCCAGCGCGGCAAGGCCTGCCGACAGCAAGGTATAATCAACGGGGCTGCTGTGGGCCACGCTGCTCTCCTCTTCGCTGAGCGCGATAGGATTGACGGCGCTGTAGGGCAGCTCAATGCTGGCGACGCTTTGCAGCACCAGCGCGTCTTTATTACGCAGTCCTTCCGGCGTCTCTTTACTGCCTTTAGCCACCGGCTTGTAGCCCGCCACGCTTCTGCCTTCGGCGGACAGCGCCTGCAGCATCGCGCGCGACACCACCGTCTTACCTACCGAGGTATCCGTTCCCGTAATAAAAAAACGCTTAAGCATGACTGACTCCAAATTTGCCGCAAAGAACATTAACTAGTGTGATTATCCCGAGCGTCAGAATTTTACGCGATGAACTGAATAGCCAGCTTGAGGTAGCGCAATTTTTACGTTAGCAATGAAAATTTGTTACCCCTGTAACAGTCTGATCAGCAGCGATCCGTTATAGAGGGCATCCTTTACCAGCGCCGCGCCGGTCATCGTGCCGCGGTTAAGGAACTGGGTTTTCTCGACCACGATGTGCCGGCTGTAGGCGGGAATCGACTGCTGGTTGATGCAGGCGCTGATGGCGGGAAAGAGAATATCGGCGGCCTGGGTAAACGGCGAGCCGATCAGGATTTTTTGCGGATTGAATAAATTCACCATGATCGCCAGGATGCGCCCGACGTGATCGCCGACGCTGCTGATGATATCCCGCGCCAGCAGATCGCCCTTCAGCGCCGCCTCGCACAGCCACTCAACCGTCAGCGGCTGCTGGTGCAGCATCGAACTCATCGACTGCTTCATGCGCAGCTGCGTCAGCGCCAGCACGCTCTCCACGCTGGCGATGGTTTCCAGGCAGCCGTGGTTGCCGCAGTAGCAGCGCTTGCCGTAGGGATCGACCTGAGTATGGCCGATTTCCACCAGACTGCTGCTGCCCGCGTGCAGCAGGCGCCCGTCGGTGATAACCCCGGCGCCGACGTTGTGGTCAATCACTACCTGAATCACGTCGCGCGCGCCGCGGGAGGCGCCAAACATCGCCTCGGTCATGGTCCAGGCACTGATAGCGTGCTGCAGATAGACCGGTACGCCGGTGCGCGAGGCCAGCGTTTCGCCCAGCGGCACGTCGATGACGTCGTCATAGAACGGCATGCGGTGGATGGTGCCGCGCTCGGTATCAATAATGCCCGGCAGCGTGATGGCAATCGCGGTGAGGCGCTCCAGCCGATGCTGGTGGCGAATAAAGAACGCATCAATCATGCCGAGGATGCGCTGCAGCAAAGGCGTCTCGTCCTCCAGCGCCAGCGGCAGCTGCTCTTCGACCACCAGCTTGCTGCTGAGGTCGCGCAGGGCGAGATTGATCTCTCCCCGGCTGATGCGCAGCGACAGGTAGTGCCAGGCATCGGTCTCCACCATCAGCCCCACCGCCGGTCGCCCCCGGCTGCCCGGCTCCTGGATCTCCGTTTCCTGAACCAGGTGCGCCTCGAGCATTTCGCGTACGATTTTGGTAATACTGGCGGGGGCCAGCTGGGCAAGTCGGGAAAGATCGATGCGAGAAATGGGCCCCAGCTGATCGATGAGCCGATAAACCGCGCCGGCATTGGTCTGTTTGATCTGATCGATATGTCCTGGCTGGCTCTCTGCTCCCACTGCGGGCTCCCTTTATTTTCGCGCTTCGAAATAAACTTCCCTATGGTGAAGCACTTCGTTATAAATCGTCAAACTTTTACTTAGGCTTGTGATTTACTGCACAATTTTTCCCGATTTTCATTCGAAAATATCGACGGTTGCCGCCAGCAGCAGCTGTTCGCGAAAGCGCAGCGCCGGCTGGCTCAGCTCGTGATGTTTCGACCACACCAGCCACATTTCTGACACCGCCTCTTTGTCGGCAATCGGCAGCCAGCGGACCTCGTTGAGCTGCACGCGCATAAAAGAGGCCGGCAGAATCGAAATGCCCAGCCCCGCCGAAACGAGGCCGAGAATGGTCATCGCCTCGCCCACCTCCTGGGCGATGACGGGCGTGCCGTGGGGCCGCAGCAGCCCCAGGATATCGTCATACAGTCCGGTCCCGCCGTGGGGATCGAAAAAAACCAGCGGTTCGGCCACCAGTTCGCCGAGGGTGACCGAGGCCCGCTCCGCCAGCGGATGATCGCGGTGCACGGTGGCCAGCAGCGGTTCATGGCGGATCACCCTGTGCATCAGCGTTTCGGGCAGCGCGGTTTTGCGCATCAGGCCCAAATCAAGGCGCCCCTCGCTCAGCGGGGCTATCTGTGCGCGGGTGCTGCTCTCCAGGGTGTGGATATGCACATCGGGATACTGGCGGCGAAAACGTGACAGGGTCACAGAAACTGCGCGAATAAAGGGCGCCGAGGAGGTAAAACCGAGCCGCAGTTCGCCGGTTTCCCCCTGGTGCAGCCGCGCCGCCCGCGCCGCCGCCTCTTCGACGCGGGCAAGGATCTGCCGGCTGTCGATAAGGAACTGCTCTCCGGCCGGGGTCAGACTGACGCTGCGGTTGGTGCGGGCGAAGAGGCGCGCCCCGACCTGCTGTTCGAGGATCTGGATCTGCTGGCTCAGCGGCGGCTGCGAGATGCTGAGCCGGGCGGCGGCGCGGCCGAAATGCAGCTCCTCGGCAACCGCAATAAAGTAGCGCAGATGGCGAAGTTCGATATTCATATTTTTAAAGTATCATTTAAGATTAGTAATATATTAGACAGAATAATGGCCTTCACATAGGCTAATTATGTGACCCATGTTTTATTTTTCAGCCAAGGACCCTACCGTGAGTCGTACTACCACCGTTGACAACGTGCCGACAGCAGACGTCAGCGATACAGAGACATCCCCCGTCGGACGCTCCGGCGTTCAGCCTTTTATCAAACGCGGTACTCCTCAGTTTATACGCGTCACCCTGGCGCTCTTTACGGCGGGGCTGGCGACCTTCGCCCTGCTCTACTGCGTTCAGCCGATACTGCCGGTCCTCTCCCACGAGTTCGGGGTTTCGCCCGCCAGCGCCAGTATCTCGCTCTCTATCGCTACCGGCATGCTGGCGGTGGGCCTGCTGTTCACCGGTCCACTGTCGGATGCGATTGGCCGCAAGCAGGTGATGGTCACGGCGCTGCTGCTGGCCTCCTGCTGCACGCTGCTGTCGACCATGATGACCAGCTGGCACGGCATCCTGATTATGCGCGCGCTAACGGGCCTGTCGCTGAGCGGCGTGGCGGCGGTGGGCATGACCTACCTGAGCGAGGAGATCCACCCGAGCTTTGTCGCTTTTTCAATGGGCCTCTACATCAGCGGCAACTCGATCGGCGGCATGAGCGGACGCCTGCTCTCCGGGGTGTTCACCGACTTCTTCGGCTGGCGCGCGGCGGTGGCGGTCATCGGCTTTTTCGCCCTCGCCGCCGCGCTGATGTTCTGGCGCATTTTGCCGGAATCGAAGCACTTCCGCGCCGCCTCCCTGCGGCCAAAATCGCTGTTTATCAACTTCCGCATCCACTGGCGCGATCGTGGTCTGCCGCTGCTGTTCGCCGAAGGCTTTCTGCTGATGGGCGCCTTCGTGACGCTGTTTAACTACATTGGCTACCGGCTGATGCTCTCGCCGTGGCATCTGAGCCAGGCGGTGGTAGGCCTGCTCTCCGTCGCCTACCTCACCGGCACCTGGAGTTCACCGAAGGCGGGTATCCTCAGCCAGCGCTACGGCCGCGGCCCGGTGATGCTGATGTTTACCGGCGTCATGCTGCTCGGTCTGCTGATGACGCTGTTCTCTTCGCTGTGGCTGATTTTTGCCGGCATGCTGCTGTTCTCAGCGGGCTTCTTTGCGGCCCACTCGGTCGCCAGCAGCTGGATAGGCCCCCGCGCCCGCCGCGCCCGCGGCCAGGCGTCGTCGCTCTATCTGTTCAGCTACTACCTCGGCTCAAGTATTGCCGGGACGCTGGGCGGCGTCTTCTGGCACCAGTGGGGCTGGAACGGCGTCGGCGGCTTTATCGCCGCCCTGCTGCTGCTGGCGCTCCTCACCGGACGCGCGCTGCACTTCCGCCTGCGCTAAGTCTCCTCCTGCGGCCCGTCGCTGAGACGGGCCAATCGCCTTCCTCGCCGTCTCGTGGTACAACAACCGTCAGCCACTTTCCTCATTTAACCGGGATAATGTTCTATGGAAAAACACGCCTACCCGCAGCTGGTCCGCACCTTTCAACGTCTGTCGCGCTTTTCGCACCTCTCGGCCATCGCCGGCTGGGACATGGCCACCATGATGCCGCCGGGCGGCAGCCGCGCCCGCGGCGAAGCGCTGGCGGAGCTTGGGGTGCTGCAACATCAGCTGCTGACCGATAAAAAGGTCGGCGCGTGGATCGAGGCCGCGCAGCAGGAAGACCTCAGCGAAGACGAGCGCGCCAACCTGCGCGAGATGCGGCGCGCCTACGATCAGGCCGCCCTGCTGCCGGAAAGCCTGGTGGAAGCCAAATCGCTGGCCGGCAACCGCTGCGAACACGCCTGGCGCAGCCAGCGTAAAAATAACGACTGGCAGGGCTTTGCGCCGAATCTGAAGGAGGTGGTCAGACTCAGCCGGGAAGAAGCGGCGATCCGCGCCGAAGCCAAAGGCTGTTCGCGCTACGACGCGCTGCTGGATATCTACGAGCCGGGGATGACCGGCGCCCGCCTCGACGTGCTATTCGCCGATCTGAAACGCTGGCTGCCCTCCCTGCTGCAGGAGGTGGTCGATAAGCAGGCCTCGCGCCCCTGTCTCGACCCGCAGGGTCCGTTCCCGACCGAGAAGCAGCGCGATCTCGGCCTGCACGCCATGGGCCTGCTCGGCTTTGACTTCGATCGCGGCCGCCTCGACATCAGCGCCCATCCCTTCTGCGGCGGCGTGCCGGAAGATGTGCGCATCACCACCCGCTATAACGAGAACGACGTGCTGAGCGCCCTGTTCGGCGTGATCCACGAAACCGGCCACGCCCGCTACGAGCAGAACCTGCCCCCGCAGTGGGCCGGACAGCCGGTTGGCCACGCCCGCTCGATGGGCGTCCACGAATCCCAGAGCCTGTTCTTTGAGATGCAGCTCGGCCGCAGCCCGGCGTTTCTGCAGCACCTGCTGCCCGCCATCCGCCAGCGCTTCGGCGACCAGCCGGCGTTTACCCTTGATAACTTCGTTGCCTGGAGCCAGCGCGTCAAGCCGGGCTATATTCGCGTCGATGCCGATGAAGTGAGCTATCCGGCGCACGTCATCCTGCGCTATGAGATTGAGCGGGCGCTGATCGACGGCGATATTGAGGTGGAGGATATCCCCGGCCTGTGGGATGAGAAGATGCAGCAGTATCTCGGCCTCTCGACCGCCGGAAATTATCAGAACGGCTGTATGCAGGATATCCACTGGACCGACGGCGGCTTCGGCTACTTCCCGTCGTACACGCTGGGCGCCATGTACGCCGCCCAGCTGTTCAGCGCCGCCCGCCGGGCGCTGCCCGATCTCGACGCCCATCTGAACGCCGGGAACTTCAGCCCGCTGTTCAACTGGCTGAAGCAGAATATCTGGCAGCACGGCAGCCGCTTCACCACCGCCGAACTGCTGACCCTGGCCACCGGCGAGGAGCTCAACAGCGATTATTTCCGTCAGCATTTGACGGCGCGTTATTTATAACTTGCTTGCGTCAGCGGATCTGGCCCATATCGGCCAGATCCGCGCGCACTGTTCATGCGGTAAAGGGACGTATGTGGTGAGTCAAAAAAAACTTTTCCGTTGTTGAATTAAAAAAACCGCAGCATATTTCCCGTTTTCTACAGCGGGCACATTGCGGATGCCAGACATTTTTAAAATCACTGATGCTTTGCGCACAATAGCGTCGCGTATCGCTATTAACGACACAAAGCGGCAGATTAAACACCCGGACATCTACACCATAAAGCGCGAATAGATTGATGGCCTGCGAGAGTTCATCTCTATAGTCCCATGGGTCGATGAAAACACGATCTCTATTGAGCCTGGCGAAGCCCATGTTTTCCATCCCCATCAGCGCAACATGCTTAACAAAAAAAAGATTATGGGCAATAAAAGAAGCCAATGCAGTTATATGCTGAAAGGTAGCTTTCTGTAACACGATGCGGAGTTCGACATCAATCCCATATCTGAAGCAGTTGAGCAGACCTGCCATCGTTTGCTCGAAAGCCCCCTGACGCTGCACTACGTAATCATGGATATCAGCCACGTGCCCGAATAACGGAATTCCAGCGAGCAATTGGTCGCCGCCGGCGCAGGCTAAACGCTGCGTATAGGTCGTATCGCACAGCGCTCGTCCGTTAGTAAGGAGGTGGATTAGTGTCCGGGGGGCACGGTTTTTGATCTTCTCTACAATGCGAATCAGCCCGTCACCAAGCATCGTCGGTTCGCCGCCCGTAAGGCAAAGTGAGTCGGGAAAATGCAGATCGTCAATCAAATCCAGCGTCTGTACAATCCGCTGTTCATTCACCGCATGCCGGGCAGCAGACTCTGGCTTTGGCGGCTGCGGACACATCACGCACAGATTGTTGCAGTCCTCCGTGACCAGCAAAGCATTATTGCACGAAAGTGCGCGAAAGAGACGATGTATGCGTCCGCGCGGGCTGATGGTAATAACGTCACCTTCGCTGAAGATCGCATCCCTTTCGACCACGATGAGCGGTATGCGATTCTGTGCTTTGAGGACGTCGAGTCTGGGATCATCGGCGGTGCAAATTATGGCTGCAGCCTGATATGCCTCTGGCAGCACATCATCCTGCTTGCCGCAAAGCGAGAGAATTCCGCCACTGGAAAGGGAACGGATGGATGTTGCGACTCTCCCAAATAGCGGTACTTCGAAATGAAGGACCTCGCGCGCATGGACCGATAGAAAAAGTGTGTCCTGAGCCGGAATCATTGTAGCCCCCATTGCATCAATAATTGCCTGGTCTGACTATCGCCTTCGGTAAGTTTTTTAATCACCAGACTTATTATCCCGCGATTCTTAATACAAAAATCATCCTCACCGGGACGACCATACACCGACCCTGTCACCTGATAACGACGTACCGGATCGGCACCGCAATAGGGCGCAAATGCACAGTCAGCGCAAACGGGCAGCGCATCATTGACGCCTGCTGCCGCAAGCTCCTGCATTACCGGACCAAAAAATAGGGCCTCAGGGTTGTGGGTAAAAATATTTCCCATCCTGAAGTGATGGTCACCCATTTCTGCCATCATTCTGCTTTCATCGCTGGGGTAAATATTGACAGCGTAGTGGTATAAAGTTACACCAAATCCGGAACCGCAAGGAGACTGGAGGTCGACAAATCCGGTAGACCAGGGCGTCATCAACTTTTTCATTATTAAGGCTGCGTACGATTCACGAAACACGGTGCCCTGATGATTGAGGGTAAGAATGTAATCGAGGCATTTTTCATAAAACTCGAGAAACTGCGCAGTGGTATAGCCAATTTTATGAAAATACTTATGTGCAAAGCCGTAGGGATTGAGCTCGCGAATGAAAATGCTGCGAAAGCCAAGCCTGACATACTCATCAATGATTTCCCGATGCATTGTCAAGCTTTGTCGGGTGGTCGTCATCAGCGCACTTACCTGCGCAAAGGCATTACGCTGGCGAATTTTATCAAGCGACTGCGTAAGCGCTTTCCATGCCCCGGTTTTGCCAAATTTACGATT
>OKAV01000079.1_pt1 | contig 12833 bp, 13 predicted proteins | sample 1612431 | NCBI WGS metagenome assembly OKAV01 (sample SAMN04436795, study PRJEB24849) | human gut metagenome | biome: human gut; feature: NICU; material: stool | host: Homo sapiens | place: USA: Saint Louis, MO | collected 2011-05-09
TTGTAGCTGCTGCCGCGCAGGGTTTTATACTCGGTGCCGTGAAAATCCCGCACTTCCCAGTCGCGCTGCCCAACCCAGTGGATGTTGTTTTTAACGTTGATAGCCATAATGTCCTCGGTGATGTATTTCGGTAAGTACATCTGCTGATATCAAGCGGCGTGCCAACTTTTATTTTATTGAAATTTAATGCTTTTATTTTTAATGCCTGGCAGGTGATAGTCATTATGACTATGATGATGATTGTTAAAATGACTATGTGTGTAGTCAAAATGACCTGGAGTCTCTGATGGGGTTTTCCACTGAAGCGCTGGCGAAAATCGCCATTGAACTGCAGAGCGATATCGGCCAGCCGGACCGCTTCTCGCGCCTGATAGCCACCCTGCGCCAGCTGCTGGGCTGCGATGCCTCCGCGCTGCTGCGCTACGAGGCGCATCAGTTTATTCCTCTGGCCATCGACGGCCTGTCGAAGGACGTGCTCGGCAGGCGGTTTCATCTTGCGAGCCACCCCCGGCTGGAGGCCATTGCCCGCGCCGGAGACGTGGTGCGCTTTCCGGCGGACAGCGAACTTCCCGATCCCTATGACGGGCTGATTCCGGGTCACGAAGCGCTGAAGGTCCACGCCTGCCTCGGGCTGCCGCTGTTCGCCGGGCAGAGCCTGATAGGCGCCCTGACCCTCGACGGTATGGACGCCCACCGGTTCGACGGCTTCAGCGACGAGACCCTGCGGCTGATTGCCGCCCTGGTCTCCGGAGCGCTGAATAATGCTCTGCTGATTGCCCGCCTGGAGAGCCAGAACGTGCTGGCGGGCAGGGGCGTTAGCGAAGCGCCTTCTACCGCTCAGGAGATGATTGGCCTCTCGGCGCCGGTGGCGCAGCTGAAAAAAGAGATAGCCATCGTGGCGCCGACCGATCTGAACGTGCTGATTAGCGGCGAGACCGGCACCGGCAAAGAGCTTATTGCCCAGGCTATCCACCGGCAGTCGCTCCGCGCCAGCAGCCCGCTGGTTTACCTCAACTGCGCCGCGCTGCCGGAGAGCGTCGCTGAAAGCGAACTGTTTGGCCACGTGAAAGGCGCCTTTACCGGCGCCATCAGCAACCGCAGCGGCAAGTTTGAAATGGCGGATAACGGCACCCTGTTCCTCGATGAGATCGGCGAGCTGTCGCTGGCGCTGCAGGCCAAGCTGCTGCGGGTACTGCAGTACGGCGATATTCAGCGGGTAGGCGACGATCGCAGCCTGCGGGTGGACGTGCGGGTGCTGGCGGCCACCAACCGCGATCTGCGCGAGGAGGTGCTGGCCGGACGCTTTCGCGCCGACCTGTTCCACCGCCTGAGCGTCTTCCCGCTGCGGGCCCCGGCGCTGCGCGAGCGCGGCGACGACGTGCTGCTGCTGGCGGGCTACTTCTGCGAGCGCGTGCGGCAGCGGACCGGGCTTGCCGGCGTGTCGATTGGCCCCGGCGCGCGCGGCTATCTGCTGGCCCACGCCTGGCCGGGCAACGTGCGCGAGCTGGAGCACGCGATTCACCGGGCGGTGGTGATGGCGGCGGCGGCAGGCGGCGGCGAAGATGTTGTGCTTGAGGCGCAGCACTTTCCGGCGGCAGCTGCCTGCGCACCTGCGGAGCTGCCGCAGGCGGAGGACAACGTTGGTCTGCGCGAGGCCACGGAGGCGTTTCAGCGCCAGACTATCTCCCGGGCGCTGCAGCGCAGCGGCAATAACTGGGCGGCGGCGGCCCGCGCCCTGGCGATGGATGTGGCAAATTTACATCGTTTGGCGCGACGGCTCGGACTTAAGGACTAAGCTAAGAGTAAAAGTGTGTTACCCGCATTGCCTGCTCTTCCTTAACGCGGGCGGGATGATTACCATAACCGCCTCTGGCTGAACTGTTAAATGGATGTCTCATGTTGAAGCGTCGCTATCTGACCATACTCCCGCTCTGCGTGCTGGTTGCCGCGTGCAGCAGCAAGCCTAAAAATGCCGAAGCGCCCACGACCGTTAATGCCCCCTCCGGCGGCTTTTTACTGGAGCCGCAGCACAACGTCACCATGATGGGCGGCGACTTCGCCAACAACCCCAACGCCGAGCGGTTCATCGACATGATGGTCAGCAAGCACGGCTTCAATCGCCAGCAGCTGCACGAGATCCTCTCCCAGGCGAAGCGGCTGGACTACGTGCTGCGCCTGATGGACAGGCAGGCGCCGACCGCGCAGATGCCGAGCGGTCCCAACGGCGCGTGGCTGCGCTACCGCAAGAAATTCATTACGCCGGATAACGTGCAAAACGGCGTCGCGTTCTGGAATCAGCATCAGGAGGCGCTTGAGCGCGCCCGGCGCGTTTACGGCGTGCCGCCGGAAATTATCGTCGGCATCATCGGCGTGGAGACCCGCTGGGGCAGGGTAATGGGCAAAACCCGCATCCTCGACGCGCTGGCGACGCTCTCCTTTAACTACCCGCGCCGCGCCGCCTACTTCTCCGGCGAGCTGGAGACCTTCCTGCTGATGGCCCGCGACGAGCAGGACGATCCGCTGGATCTGAAAGGTTCCTTTGCGGGGGCCATGGGTTACGGGCAGTTTATGCCGTCGTCCTACAAAGAGTTTGCGGTGGACTTCAACGGCGACGGGCACATCAACCTGTGGGACCCGGAAGACGCTATCGGCAGCGTCGCCAACTACTTCAAGCAGCACGGCTGGAAGGCGGGCGATACGGTGTCCGTACCGGCGATGGGTCAGGCGCCGGGGCTGGAGAACGGCTTTAAGACCAAATACAGCATTTCGACGCTGACGGCGGCGGGGCTGTCGCCGACCCAGTCGCTGGGTAACCACACTCAGGCCAGCCTGCTGCGCCTTGACGTCGGCACCGGGTATGAGTACTGGTACGGTCTGCCCAACTTCTACACCATCACCCGCTATAACCACAGCACCCACTACGCGATGGCGGTCTGGCAGCTCGGTCAGGCGGTGGCCGTGGCCCGCGCGCAGTAGTCTCCTTTCCTCCGGCGGCGCCCCGCGGTGCCGCCGTAACACTTCGATACACCCTCCGGACGCAGGTTTAATTTACTTCTGCGCATTATCCCGATATCGTTATGATATAACATTGAGGTGTATAATGCGTTCTTTCTCCCTTTTCCCGGCATCGGGGTCGGCCCGCCTGGGCGCTGCGCTGGTGCTGCTGGCCCTGCTGTGGCTGGCGGTCTGCTGGGCGGTGTCGCTGCCATGATCGAACTGGACAATCTGGTGGCGGGCTACGACGGGCAGGCCATTACGCCTGCGCTCTGCGGCACTCTGGAGGCCGGCAGCATGACGGCTATTGTCGGCCTTAACGGCTGCGGTAAATCCACGCTGCTGAAAACGCTGGCCGGCTTTCTGCCGCCGGTGAGCGGCGCGCTGCGCTGGCCCGGCGGACGGCCTACCATCGGCTGGCTGGCGCAGCGGCATATGCTGGAGTCGCAGTTTCCGCTCACCGTGCGCGACGTGGTGAGCCAGGGGGCGTGGCCCCGGGTATCGCTGCTGAGCGGCCTGCGCGGTGAACGCAGGCGAATCGACGCGACGCTGGATCGGGTCGGACTTTCCGCACTGGCGAATAGCCCGATAGAGGCGCTCTCCGGCGGGCAGTTTCAGCGGATGCTGTTTGCCCGGGTGATGGTCCAGCAGGCGCCGCTGGTGATGCTTGACGAACCTTTTACCGGCGTTGATGAGGCCACCAGCCTGGCGCTGATGGCGCTGATGCTGGAGATGCACCAGCGCGGGCAGACCGTGCTGGCAGTACTGCACGATAACCAGCGGGTGATGCGCTACTTTCCGCAGACCCTGTTTCTGGGGCCAGACAATCTTAGCTGGGGAGCGACGCGCGACGTGCTGCCGGCCTTTGATACCGCGGGGCAGGCATGATCTGGCACACCTTCTTTCAGCCGTTTATTGAGTTTGGCTTTATGCGCCGGGCGCTGGTGGTGTGCATCGCGCTGTCGCTCAGCACCACCGCCCTCGGCGTCTTCCTGCTGCTGCGGCGGATGAGCCTGATGGGCGACGCGCTCTCCCACGCAATTCTGCCCGGCGTGGCGGTGGGCTACCTGCTCAGCGGCATGTCGCTGCTGGCGATGACCGTCGGCGGCTTTATCGCCGGTATTGTCGTGGCGCTGGTGGCGGGCTGGGTCAGCCGCCGCACGCCGCTCAAAGAGGACGCCAGCTTTGCCGGTTTCTATCTCGGCTCGCTGGCGCTGGGGGTCACCCTGGTCTCCCTGCGCGGCTCTAACGTCGATCTGCTGCACCTGCTGTTTGGCTCGATCCTCGCGGTGGATAGCGACTCGGCGCTGTTCGTGGCGGGCGTCGCCAGCCTGACGCTGGCCTGCATCGCGCTGTTCTACCGCGGGCTGGTGACCGAGGCCTTCGACAGCGCCTGGCTGCAGGTCAACGCCCGGCGGCTGCCCGCGCTGCTGCACGGCCTGTTCCTGGCGCTGCTGGTGCTCAACCTGGTGGCGGGCTTTCAGGTGCTGGGCACCCTGATGGCGGTGGGCGTGATGATGCGGCCCGCCGTCTCGGCGCGCTGCTGGGCGCGGACTCTGCCGGCCATCCTGCTGCTGGCGGCGCGGAGCGGCACCTTCTGCGCCTGGATGGGGCTGAGCCTGTCGTGGGCGGTGAATCTGCCCGCCGGGCCCGCCATTGTGCTGACCGCCAGCGGCATCTTCTGCATTTCCGTATTTTTTGGCACGCACAGCCGGCTTACCGTCGGCTGGCGAAAATTGATGGGGTAAGGAGAATATGATGAAACGTACCGGAGTCCTGCTGGCGCTGGCGCTTGGCCTGGCGTCCCAGGGGCTGATGGCGAAAACGCTGAATGTGGTGAGCAGCTTTTCCGTGCTCGGGGATATCACCAGGCAGGTGGGCGGCGAGCACGTCCACGTCGATTCGCTGGTGGCCCCGGACGGCGACCCGCACACCTTTGAGCCGTCGCCGAAGGACAGCGCGCTGCTCAGCAAAGCGGACGTGGTGGTGGTCAACGGCCTCGGTCTGGAGGGCTGGCTGGATCGGCTGATCAAGGCTTCCGGCTTTAAAGGCGAGCTGGTGGTCGCCTCTGCGGGCGTGAAGACCCATACGCTGGATGAGGACGGCAAAGAGGTCACCGACCCGCACGCCTGGAACAGCGCCGCCAATGGCGCGCTGTACGCGAAGAATATCCTCAACGGACTGGTGAAGGCCGATCCTGAGGATAAAGCGGCCCTGACCGCCAGCGGCGAGGCCTACATCGCCGAGCTGAACAAGATAGACGGCTGGGCGAAGGCCCGCTTCAGCGCGATCCCGCAGGCTAAGCGCAAGGTGCTGACCAGCCACGACGCGTTCGGCTACTTCAGCCGCGCCTACGGCGTCACCTTCCTCGCCCCGCAGGGCCTCTCCTCAGAAAGCGAGGCCAGCGCGGCCCACGTGGCGGCGCTGATCAAACAGATCAAGGCCGAGCACGTTCACACCTGGTTTATGGAAAACCAGCTCGATCCGAGGCTGGTGAAGCAGATTGCCGCGGCGACCGGTTCTCAGCCGGGCGGCGAGCTCTATCCGGAAGCGCTCTCTACCCCCGGCGGCGTGGCGGACAGCTATGTGAAAATGATGCGCCACAACGTCAACGTTCTTGCCGACAGCATGAAGTAATCCGCACCTTTTCCGCTCGGGCGATGCCTGAGCGGATCCTTTCCGGAAAGCCCCTCGCAATTTCGCCACCGCATCCCCATATCTGCCCGGAAAGTGCTATCTTTGATGGCCTCATTCATTGGTCAGGCGGCAAGACAATGACAGATTCAGAACTTATGCAGCTCAGCGAGCGGGTCGGACTGGCGCTAAAAGCGCAGGGCGCGACGGTGACCACCGCCGAGTCCTGCACTGGCGGCTGGATAGCCAAGGCGATCACGGACATTGCCGGCAGCTCGGCGTGGTTTGAGCGCGGCTTCGTGACCTATAGCAACGAGGCCAAGTCGCAGATGATCGGCGTGCGCGAAGAGACGCTGCAGGCCCACGGCGCGGGCAGTGAACCGGTGGTGGGTGAGAGGGCGATAGGCGCGCTGCGCGCGGCCCGCGCCACCTATGCGCTGTCGGTAAGCGGCATCGCCGGCCCCGACGGCGGCAGCGACGATAAGCCCGTCGGCACCGTCTGGTTTGGCCTTGCCTGCGCCACTGGGCAGGGGGTTACCCGCCGCGAGTGCTTCAGCGGCGACCGCGAAGCGGTGCGCCGTCAGGCGGCGGCGTGCGCGCTGCAGCTGCTGTGGCAACAATTTCTACAAAATACTTGATACTGTATGACTGTACAGTATAATTGCGGCAACGAAACAGAATTTCTCTGTATTACATACCCGACATAATACGCCTCGCATCAGGCACCCGCGGCGCGAACTATGAAGGGAACACCCGGCATGACAGGAGTAAGAATGGCTATCGACGAAAACAAACAGAAAGCGTTGGCGGCAGCACTGGGCCAGATCGAAAAACAGTTCGGTAAAGGCTCCATCATGCGCCTGGGTGAAGACCGTACCATGGACGTGGAAACCATCTCCACCGGTTCGCTTTCTCTGGATATCGCGCTGGGTGCGGGCGGTCTGCCGATGGGACGTATCGTAGAGATCTACGGGCCTGAGTCCTCCGGTAAAACCACCCTGACCCTGCAGGTGATCGCCGCCGCGCAGCGTGAAGGCAAAACCTGTGCCTTTATTGATGCCGAGCACGCGCTGGATCCGGTCTATGCCCGCAAGCTGGGCGTCGATATCGACAACCTGCTCTGCTCCCAGCCGGACACCGGCGAGCAGGCGCTGGAAATCTGTGACGCCCTGGCGCGCTCAGGCGCGGTGGACGTGCTGGTGGTTGACTCCGTCGCGGCCCTGACGCCGAAAGCGGAAATCGAAGGCGAAATCGGCGACTCTCACATGGGTCTCGCGGCGCGTATGATGAGCCAGGCGATGCGTAAGCTTGCCGGTAACCTCAAGCAGTCCAACACCCTGCTTATCTTCATCAACCAGATCCGTATGAAAATTGGCGTGATGTTTGGTAACCCGGAAACCACCACCGGCGGTAATGCGCTGAAGTTCTACGCCTCCGTGCGTCTGGACATTCGCCGCATCGGCGCGGTGAAAGAGGGCGATAACGTCGTCGGCAGCGAAACCCGCGTCAAGGTCGTGAAGAACAAGATTGCCGCGCCGTTCAAGCAGGCGGAGTTCCAGATCCTCTACGGCGAAGGCATCAACTTCCTCGGCGAACTGGTCGATCTCGGCGTGAAAGAGAAGCTGATTGAGAAAGCGGGCGCCTGGTACAGCTACAACGGCGACAAAATTGGTCAGGGTAAGGCGAACGCTATCTCCTGGCTGAAAGAGAACCCGGCGGCGGCCAAAGAGATCGAGAAAAAGGTGCGCGAACTGCTGCTGAACAACCAGGACGATAAGCCGGCGTTCGCCGTTGACGGCAACGATGCGGAAGAGACGCACGAAGAGTTCTGATCATTACCGTTGTGACAAAGGGCCGCCTGTGATGCGGCCCTTTTGCATTTCGACTCGACGGAGATATGCGTAAATGTCTGAAAATCAATCCCGGCGCACTGATTTACCCTCGCGCACCGCTTACTCACGCCTGCTGGACCGGGCCATCCGCATTCTGGCCATGCGCGATCACAGCGAAAGCGAGCTGCGGCGCAAGCTGACGCAGCCGGTAATGACCAAAAGCGGGCCGGAGCCGATCGATGCTCCGCCGGAGGAGGTTGATAAGGTGGTGGCGTGGTGTCAGGAGAGCCATTATCTCGACGACGCCCGCTTTACCCGCCAGTTTATCGCCAGCCGCGGGCGCAAGGGCTACGGCCCGGCGCGCATTCGCCAGGAGCTGAACCAGAAGGGCATCGGGCGGTCGGAGATTGATAGCGCCCTTTATGCGTGCGAAACCGACTGGGCGCAGAACGCCCGGGAGCAGGCGCAGCGCAAGTTCGGCGAGCCGCTGCCGGTGACGTTTGCAGAAAAGGTCAAAGTTCAGCGATTTTTGCTTAATCGCGGCTATCTGATGGAGGATATTCAGAATATCTGGCGAAATATTGATGAATGACCCCATACTGGATTTTACTTCCCTCTAAAGAAAACTTATCTTATTCCCACTTTTTCCGTCAGTCAGTCAAAATGTGCAGAAACTGTACAGCGGCTGGCGGCGACCATTCGTTAGCTTGATTTCAGGATAATTATGAGCAAGAGCACCGCTGAGATCCGTCAGGCGTTTCTCGCCTTTTTCCACAGTAAAGGACATCAGGTTGTTGCCAGCAGCTCCCTGGTGCCGAACAACGATCCGACTCTGCTGTTTACCAACGCCGGGATGAACCAGTTCAAGGACGTGTTCCTTGGCCTTGATAAGCGTAATTATTCCCGCGCCACTACCGCCCAGCGCTGCGTGCGCGCCGGGGGTAAGCACAACGATCTGGAAAACGTCGGCTACACCGCCCGTCACCACACCTTCTTCGAAATGCTGGGCAACTTCAGCTTCGGCGACTACTTCAAACATGACGCCATTAACTACGCGTGGGAGCTGCTGACCGGGGAAAACTGGTTCAACCTGCCGAAAGAGAAGCTGTGGGTCACCGTCTACGAGACCGATGACGAGGCGTTTGACATCTGGGCGAACGAAGTGGGCGTCCCGCGCGAGCGCATTATCCGCATCGGCGACAACAAAGGCGCGCCGTATGCCTCAGACAACTTCTGGCAGATGGGCGATACCGGCCCCTGCGGTCCGTGTACCGAGATCTTCTTCGACCACGGCGACCATATCTGGGGCGGCCCTCCGGGAAGCCCGGAAGAGGACGGCGATCGCTACATTGAGATCTGGAACATCGTCTTCATGCAGTTCAACCGCCAGGCCGACGGCACCATGGAGCCGCTGCCGAAGCCGTCCGTGGATACCGGCATGGGCCTGGAGCGTATCGCCGCCGTGCTGCAGCACGTCAACTCCAACTATGAGATTGACCTGTTCCAGAAGCTTATTAAAGCCGTGGCGAAAGAGACGGGTGCTACCGATCTCGGCAACAAATCGCTGCGCGTGATTGCCGACCACATCCGCTCCTGCGCGTTCCTGGTGGCCGACGGCGTTATGCCGTCCAACGAAAACCGCGGCTACGTGCTGCGCCGCATCATCCGCCGCGCGGTTCGCCACGGCAACATGCTGGGCGCGAAAGACACCTTCTTCTGGAAGCTGGTTGCGCCGCTGATCGAGGTGATGGGCGCCGCCGGTGAAGACCTCAAGCGCCAGCAGGCGCAGGTCGAGCAGGTGCTGAAAACCGAAGAAGAGCAGTTTGCCCGCACGCTTGAGCGCGGCCTGGCGCTGCTGGACGAAGAGCTGGCGAAGCTTAAGGGCGATACGCTCGATGGCGAAACCGCTTTCCGCCTGTACGACACCTACGGCTTCCCGGTGGATCTGACCGCTGACGTCTGCCGCGAACGTAATATCAAAGTTGATGAAGCCGGTTTTGAAGCGGCCATGGAAGAGCAGCGCCGCCGCGCGCGCGACGCCAGCGGCTTTGGCGCCGACTATAATGCGATGATCCGCGTTGACGGCGCCTCCGAATTTAAAGGTTACGACCACCTTGAGCTGAACGCTAAAGTGACCGCGCTGTTCGTTGACGGCAAGGCGGTTGACGCTATTTCTGCCGGTCAGGACGCGGTCGTCGTTCTCGATCAGACCCCGTTCTACGCCGAATCCGGCGGCCAGGTGGGCGATCGCGGCGAGCTGAAAGGCGCGGCCTTCAGCTTCAGCGTCAGCGATACCCAGAAATATGGCCAGGCGATTGGTCATCTCGGCAAGCTTGCCACCGGCGCGCTGAAAGTGGGCGATGCCGTGCAGGCCGATGTGGATGAGGCACGCCGCGCCCGCATTCGCCTGAACCACTCCGCAACGCACCTGATGCACGAGGCCCTGCGCCAGGTGCTGGGCACCCACGTTGCGCAGAAAGGCTCGCTGGTGAATGACAAGGCGCTGCGCTTTGACTTCTCCCATTTTGAAGCGATGAAACCTGCTGAGATCCGCGCGGTCGAAGATATGGTTAACGCTCAGATCCGCCGCAACCTGCCTATTGAGACCAATATCATGGATCTCGAGGCCGCGAAGGCGAAGGGCGCCATGGCGCTGTTCGGCGAGAAGTACGAAGACCGCGTTCGCGTGCTGAGCATGGGCGATTTCTCCACCGAGCTGTGCGGCGGTACTCACGCCTCGCGTACCGGCGATATCGGCCTGTTCCGCATCACTTCCGAATCCGGCACCGCCGCAGGCGTTCGCCGTATTGAGGCCGTGACCGGTGAAGGCGCTATTGCTAGCCTGCACGCCGACAGCGATGAGCTGAACGACGTCGCGCAGCTGCTGAAGGGCGATAGCCACAATTTAGGCGACAAGGTTCGCTCCGTGCTGGAGCGTACCCGCCAGCTTGAAAAAGAGCTGCAGCAGCTGAAGGCGCAGGCAGCCGTGCAGGAGAGCGCAAACCTCTCCGGCAAAGCGGAAGATATCAATGGCGTTAAGCTGCTGGTGAGCGAGCTCGCCGGCGTTGAGCCGAAGATGCTGCGTACTATGGTCGACGATCTGAAGAACCAGCTGGGTTCAACGGTTATCGTGCTGGCAACGGTAGCAGACGGTAAGGTTTCTCTGATTTCCGGCGTCTCTAAGGATGTGACTGACCGCGTTAAGGCAGGGGAACTGATTGGTATGGTCGCCCAGCAGGTGGGCGGTAAAGGGGGCGGTCGTCCTGATATGGCGCAAGCCGGTGGTACGGATGCAGCGGCTCTCCCGGCCGCACTGGCCAGCGTAAAAGGCTGGGTCAGCGCAAAATTGTAAGAACAAGAACACGGCAGGCGCCTGCATCTTCGGATAACGGCGCCTTGTTGTAGCCAGACTGATAACGATAAAGTCAGGTTGAAACTGTGTATATCGGCTAAACTTACGTTTAACAGAATGTGATGCCGTGACTGCGGGCACGATATGTGTTTGTCATCGCTTACGTTTTGGCGTTATATGATGGATAATGCCGGGTTACAAGCGACCCGACTCTTTTAATCTTTCAAGGAGCATAGATGGCTGATTCTGACTCGCCGAGTTGGTGAAACCCTCATGATTGGAGATGAGGTCACCGTGACAGTTTTAGGGGTTAAAGGTAACCAGGTACGCATTGGTGTCAACGCCCCTAAAGAAGTCTCTGTCCATCGTGAAGAGATCTACCAGCGTATCCAGGCTGAAAAATCCCAGCAGTCCAGTTACTGATATTCTCGCGTCTCACCGACAGGTGAGACGCACTCATTTTCCTCCTGCGTTGCCCTTTTTATCGTACTTTATCGCTTTTTAATTTTTTCAAGAACAGGCTTTTGTCGCGCTTTTTCTGTTGATAATTCACTCTTTTTGCCGTTTTTGACGCCTGATTGTGCGTGAAGTGTGCAAACAAATAAAAGTGATGGAAAAAGCCATTGACTTATAAGTACCAGAAAGTAATATGTGCGCCATCGCAGCGACGATGAGCTTTAACAAGTTCTTCGAAGCACTCGTAAGAGGCGTGTGGTGAGGTGGCCGAGAGGCTGAAGGCGCTCCCCTGCTAAGGGAGTATGCGGTCAAAAGCTGCATCCGGGGTTCGAATCCCCGCCTCACCGCCATTTTGCATCCGTAGCTCAGCTGGATAGAGTACTCGGCTACGAACCGAGCGGTCGGAGGTTCGAATCCTCCCGGATGCACCATCTCTTACTTGATACGGCTTTAGCAGCAGTATCAAAATCTGCAGTAAAGTAAGTTTCCCGATGCATCCGTAGCTCAGCTGGATAGAGTACTCGGCTACGAACCGAGCGGTCGGAGGTTCGAATCCTCCCGGATGCACCATATCTCGCCTCTACCTGAACCCCCCGTTTTTAAACCATGCTTTCTGGCGTATTAACCCCCCTTTTGTGACTTTTGATGCCAAACCTTTGTGTCAGGCGCATAATGCCTTGGCATCTTTCTGATTTACGGCTAATTTATAGCAGTTAACGCTCTGTTTTCAGATAGCAAGGAGAGAAATCCATGAAATGGTTTAAATCTGTCTGCGCATTTGGCGCCGCTGCCGTTGTGGCAGTATCCCTGGCGGGCTGCGCGGGCTCTTCAACGAAGGAAAGTACCGGCGGCTTTATTGATGACTCCGTCATTACCACCAAAGTGAAATCCCAGCTGCTTGCTGATAAAGAGGTCAAATCCTCAGAAATTAGCGTTGTCACCTTTAAAGGACGCGTCCAGCTGAGCGGCTTTGTCTCTTCTCAGAAGATTGCCAACCGCGCGGTGGAGATCACCCGCAACGTTAACGGCGTTCGCGTCGTTGAAAACGATATGCAGATTAAGTAACGTCAGCAAATCAATAACAAAGGCACCTGACGGTGCCTTTGTTGTCTCTGGCGGCAGCGACAAGCGGCGGCGTTTGAGCTAAAGTAATCATCCGCTCAAACGCAGCAGGGGAAGCGATGTACGACCGTTACGCAGGACTGATTTTCGACATGGATGGCACCATCCTGGATACCGAGCCGACTCACCGCCAGGCCTGGCGCGAGGTGCTCGGTCGTTACGACATGCGCTTTGACGAGCAGGCCGTGGTGGCGCTGAATGGTTCTCCGACCTGGCGCATTGCCCAGGCCATTATCGCGCTGAACAGCGCCCGTCTCGATCCTCACCTGCTGGCCCGCGAAAAAACCGATGCGGTAAAGGCGATGCTGCTGGACACCGTGCGTCCGCTGCCGCTGATTGAGGTGGTAAAAGCCTGGCACGGGCGTCGCCCGATGGCCGTCGGCACCGGCAGCGAGCGCGCCGTGGCCGAAGCGCTGCTTGCACATCTGGGCCTGCGCGCGCTG
>OKAV01000081.1_pt1 | contig 12629 bp, 13 predicted proteins | sample 1612431 | NCBI WGS metagenome assembly OKAV01 (sample SAMN04436795, study PRJEB24849) | human gut metagenome | biome: human gut; feature: NICU; material: stool | host: Homo sapiens | place: USA: Saint Louis, MO | collected 2011-05-09
GGCCGGCCGCGCGTCCCGCCTCGCGGCGGGCCGGCCGCGCGTCTCCGGGCCCCCCCTCCGCTCGTCCCCTTCCTGATAGCTCACCGCGCTGTGGGCCGGCGTGCCTTTGGTGGTGAGGGCGAACAGGCGCTGCGGAGCCTCAGCGGCCAGGAAGGCGGCGTAGTCGGCGTGGCGCTGCACGGCGGCAAACTCGTGGTAGTCCAGCCCCGCCCGGCGCAGGCGTTTATCGTCCCAGGCAAAGCCCATCGGCTCGATAATGTGCAGGCGAAAGCCGGTGTTGGCGCACAGGCGAATGATATTGCCGGTGTTCGGCGGGATCTCTGGTTCGAATAAGACGATGTTAAGCATACTGCCCCCTTGATAGCGGGGGGCAGGATAGCAGAGATTTTGCGTGACGAGGAGCGGTTGCAGCACACCTTAATTGCGATGCTTTTTTTTCAGGAAAAAAGGCAAAAACAGCATTATATAGGGGGCGATTAGCCATAGAAGGCAGAGGGCACGCGAATATCCGCAATAGTTAATACAGCGAGCATTGCTGGAAACGATCGGCAGCAGGAAGAGTAAAAACAGAATAAAAGAGAATGCGCTTGCGTAAGGCTGCCATAAATAAAACAGGAACCAGCACAGCTGGAATGACAAAATACACAGGTATTGAGTTTTGCTGTCCATGCCGTAACAGTCAAATGCCTTAGCATATCCCATTTTTATTGTTTTAAAATAATAGCTTAGCATGGTTAATGTCAGCGGTTATTAACGATGGCGGTAGTAAAAAAATAAACCTGAGACGCGTCCGTGTGGACAGGATTTAATTACCTGGAACAGGATAACAGAAACCGGCAGTGGCGGGAAAAGTTGGTGAGTTCCCCTCTCCCCAATGGGGAGAAGGAATAAGGCCTCCTCGCCCCTTTGGAGAGAGGGGCCGGGGGTAAGGGGAAAACCGCCTACGCCGCATCCCCGTGCGTCAGCGGCGCCAGCGCCGCCGTCAGGTGCTTCGTCTCCTGCACCAGCGAATCCCGCGAGATCTCCTTGATGGTTTTCGCCCCGGTCAGGGTCATCGCCACCTTCATCTCTTTCTCAATAAGATCCAGCAGGTTTGCCACCCCCGCCTGGCCGTGGGTCGCCAGCGCGTAGAGGTAGGCGCGGCCCAGCAGCACCGAGTCGGCGCCCAGGGCAATCATTCGCACCACGTCGAGGCCGTTGCGGATGCCGCTGTCCGCCATGATGGTGATATCACCCTTCACCGCATCGGCGATGGCGGGCAGGGCGCGGGCGGAGGAGAGCACGCCGTCGAGCTGGCGGCCGCCGTGGTTGGAGACGATAATGCCGTCGGCGCCGAAGCGCACCGCGTCGCGGGCGTCTTCCGGATCGAGGATCCCTTTGATCACCATCGGGCCGTCCCAGAATTCGCGGATCCATTCGAGGTCCTTCCACGAAATGGACGGATCGAAGTTGTTCGCCAGCCAGCCGATATAGTCCTCCAGCCCGGTGGGCTTGCCGAGATAGGCGGAGATATTGCCCAGATCGTGCGGGCGGCCGTTGAGGCCCACGTCCCACGCCCACTGCGGATGCAGCACCGCCTGCAGATAGCGGCGCATGGCGGCATTCGGGCCGCTCATGCCGGAGTGGGCGTCGCGGTAGCGGGCGCCGGGCGTCGGCATATCGACGGTAAATACCAGCGTCGAGCAGCCTGCGGCTTTAGCGCGCTCCAGCGCGTTGCGCATAAAGCCGCGATCGCGCAGGACGTACAGCTGGAACCACATCGGGCGCCTGATGGCCGGCGTCACTTCTTCAATCGGGCAGACGGAAACGGTAGAGAGGGTAAACGGAATGCCTTTGGCATCCGCCGCCTTCGCCGCCTGCACCTCGCCGCGGCGGGCGTACATGCCGCACAGGCCCACCGGCCCGAGCGCCACCGGCATCGACAGCTTTTCGTTAAACAGCGTGGTCTCAAGACTCAGGTCAGACATATTTTTCAGCACCCGCTGGCGCAGCGCCACCTGGGAGAGATCTTCGACATTGCGCTTGAGGGTGTATTCGGCATAAGCGCCGCCGTCGATGTAGTGAAACAGAAACGGCGGCAGGATGCGCTTAGCGGCGGCCCGATAGTCGCTGGCTGCGGAAATAATCATGATTTTTTCTCCCTTGAATGCATTGCGGGATCGCCGGGCAGGCGGGTGATGCGCGCCTGGCGGGCCCTGTCTTCATCAAACTGTTTGATCGTGGTGTGAACAAAGGCGAGGTGGGACATCATCGCCTGCCTGGCCGCCTCGGGGTCGCCGTCGTTGATGGCGGCGAGAATGACCTGATGCTGCTCCGTGAGCCGGGCGAACACCGGCGGCACGAGGTACATCCGCTGGCGGCTCTGCTTCACCGACGACTGCAGGAGGTCGAAGAAGCCGCGCATGGTCTGCAGCAGCACCACGTTGTGGGAGGCTTCGGCGATGGCGAGGTGGAAGCGAACGTCGGCCTGCGAGGCGAGATCGGGATCGTCGGAAAGGGTGGCCTCAAAGCAGAGGCGGATCTTCTCTTTATCGGCATCGGTGGCCCGCAGCGCCGCGTGCCAGGCGGTGCTGGCCTCTATCGCGTGGCGGGCCTCCAGAATATCGAAGCTGTAATCCGGGTCGTCGGCCAGCAGCCCCTTCAGCGGCTGAACGATATTGTGCTCAGACCAGGGCTCGTGCTGCCAGCGCACGAAGGTGCCGCCGCCCCGGCGGCTCACCAGCAAGCCTTCGCTGACCAGCTTCGCCAGCGCCTCCCGCAGCGAGTTGCGGGAGACGCCGAGCTGGCTTGCCAGCTGGCGCTCGGCGGGAAGTCGCATTCCCGCCTCCAGCTGCCGTTCTTCAATCAGCGTTCGCACGCGGTCGGCTATCTCGTCGGCGAGACGCCGGGGCATCACTATCATGGGATCATCCAGGTCAATACATAAGCCTGCAGGGTGGTCATTACGCCGACGATGCAGGTGAAAATCAGGCTGTGCTTCACCGTGAAGCGGAACAGCTCCGACTCTTTGCCAATCAGCCCGACGGCGGCACAGGCCACGGCGATAGACTGGGGCGAGATCATCTTCCCGGTGACGCCGCCGGTGCTGTTGGCGGCGACCATCAGCAGGTCCGACACGCCGATCTGTTGCGCCGCCGTTGCCTGCAGCGCAGCGAACAGCGCGTTAGACTAGGTATCGGACCCGGGCAGGAAAACGCCCAGCCAGCCGAGGAACGGCGAGAAGAACGGAAAGGCGCTGCCGGTGTGGGACAGGGCCAGCGCCAGCGTTGATGAGAGACCGGAGTAGTTAGAGATAAAGGCGAACGCCAGCACCATGCCGATAGAGTAGACAGGCAGGGCCAGCTCTTTCAGAGTCTGACCGAAGGTGGCCAGCGCATCGGAGGCCTTCATCCGCAGGCGCACGATGGAGAGCAGGGCGGCAAACAGAATGGCGGTGCCGGTCGCGGAGAGCCAGTCGAACTTGAACACGGCAGCATAGGGCGTCGCGGCGCTGACCACCGGCGGCATGCGGGCAACCAGCTTGTCGAGGAACGGTACCGAAACATTAACCACGGTGTCGTACAGCGCGCCGCCGGGGGCGAAAAGCGCCTTAAACGGCGGTACGCTCCACAGGGTGACGGTGGCGGTCAGGAACAGGAACGGCGACCAGGCGAGCAGCACCTGACGCGGCGTGTATTTGGTGCGCGCCAGGGTCATATCCACCTGCGATGCCCCCACGTCGCCGAAGCGGAAGATGCGCACCGGCTGCCAGCGCTTGAGGAACAGCGTCAGGCACACCAGCGACACCAGCGAGGAGATAATGTCCGGCAGCTCCGGGCCGATAAAGTTGGAGCTGAGGTACTGGGCGATGGCGAAGGAACCGCCCGCCACCATCACGGCAGGCCACGTCTCTTTGACGCCGCGCCAGCCGTCCATAATCGCCATGATCCAGAACAGCACGATAATCGTCAGGAACGGCAGCTGGCGGCCCACCATCTGGCCGATCTCAAAGCTATCCAGCCCGGTGACCTGCCCGGCCACCAGAATCGGAATGCCCATGGCGCCAAAGGCTACCGGCGCGGTATTGACGATCAGGCACAGGCCCGCCGCGTAGAGCGGATTGAAGCCCAGCCCGACCAGCAGCGCGGCGGTGATCGCCACCGGTGCGCCGAAGCCCGCCGCGCCTTCCAGAAACGCGCCGAAGGAGAAGCCGACGATCAGCATCTGCAGACGCTGGTCCGGCGTAATGGAGAGGATCGACGAGCGGATAATGTCGAACTGCCCGGTTTTGACCGAGATTTTGTAGACGAAGACCGCCGCGATAATGATCCACGCGATGGGCCACAGGCCGTAGAGGAAGCCGTAAACTACCGATGCCAGCGCGCGGTCCACCGGCATTTTGTAGAACAGCAGCGCGACCGCCAGGGCGATCAGCACCGTAAAGCTGGCGGCGACGTAGCCCTTGAGTTTGAGCTTAATCAGGGCAAAGAAGAAAAACAGGATCGGCAGAGCGGCAATCAGGCTGGAGAGCCAGATATTGCCGGCGGGATCGTAGTTTTGTTGCCAGAGGTTCATGCATCTCTCTCCTCAGGACCAATAAGTACGCGGGATGAGTCTGTGCTCATCTCCCGGAAGCGTATTTGTAAGATTGGTCCTGCCAGTGTTGTAGTGTAGGGTTAATGACAACGAATGGTTAATCAGATGTTGCTGTTTAGCAATGTGTCTGTTGCGCAGAATTGTGGTTCTGTGAGGAGAAGAGGGATTTAGTGAGAGTTGGTTGGACCACTTTTACGGCGGTGAACAGAGGGTGCGGCGTACCCTCTTCGTTGAAGAGGGCCGCCGCGGGGAGAGAAGGCGATCAGAACTCGCTCTTCGCAAACCCCGTCATCTCTTTCAGGCCCATCTCGCGACCGAGAGCGGTCATCGGATGCACCACCACCAGGCCGCGCACGCTTTTCTTCAGCTTGCCCATGTCGGCCTGCTCTTTTTTGGTAATGGCGCGGCGAAACGGCATGGCGACCAGCTTCTGCGCCTCTTTGCTCAGCTTCTGGCTCTGCACCTCGCGCAGGCGGGCGATTTCCGCTTCGACAGTGGCCTGTTCTTGTTCAAGCTCGGCGTACTTATCGGCGGCGTCAACCAGCGGCAGGTCGGCCTGCTGGCGGCGGATGGCGTCGAGACGGTCGCTCAGGCGCTTAATTTCGTTTTTTTCAACTTCTTTCATGTTCAGGCTTTGTCATCAGTGTGTATCAGTGCTCTATAGTATGCGCTGCGGGCGGTGACGGACAGCGTTTTTGCCGACCGCTCCTGAAGAATTATGGTTGAACCAGAGAGAGTTTGCCGTGGAATATCGACACCTGCGCTCGTTTGCGGTCCTGGCGGAAGAGCTGCATTTTGGACGGGCCGCCGCGCGGCTGAACATCGCTCAGCCGGCGCTGAGCCAGCATATTAAAGTGCTTGAAGAGGCGCTGGGCGTTCCGCTGTTTACCCGCGATAAGCGCCACGTGGCGCTGACGTTTGAAGGCGAACAGCTGGCCGAAGAGGCCAGAAGCGCCATCAGCCACTATGAAAAATTCAGAGACAGCGCCCGCAGCCTGCGCCAGGGCTTTCGCGGGCGCATCCGCCTGGGCTACGTCGGCTCGTCGATCCTCGACCCGGCGATGACCCTGCTGATCAACGGCTACCGGGCGCGCCAGCCCGAAACCGAGATTATTATCGAGGAGCATAACGTCACCCGCCAGCTTGCGCAGCTGGTGAGCGACCATCTGGATATTGGCCTGGTGCGCTCGCCGGTACCGCACTCCCCGGAGCTGGAGTATCTGGATATCGCCACCCGGCCGCTTATCGCGGTGCTGCCGCAGGGGCATCCGCTGGCCGGTCAAGCGCAGATAGCCCTCGCTGAGCTTGCAAAGATGCCGTTTCTGATTCAGGACGATCCGCCGGGAACCGGGCTGGGCTGGTCGGCGCTCAGCGCCTGCGAGCGGGCCGGGTTCGTGCCGCAGCCGATTCAGTATACCCGCGACGTCGCGGTGGCGACGGGGCTGGTGGCGATTGGCATGGGCGCGGCGCTGGTGCCCGAGACGCAGCGGGCAATGCTGATGTCAGATGTGGGTTACAGCACCTTGCAGGATGCGCAGGCAACGACCACGCTAACGCTGTGCTGGAAACGCCACGCCAGGAACGGCGCGTTGAAGGGGTTTGTTCGCTACGTGAAGGAGCTTATCGCGACTTCTGAAACGCCTTTTTCAGACTGATGCGCGAGATAAGCTCCGTCAGGGAGAGCACCATGGTGGAGCGCACGACCTGCTGGTAGCGCTGCTGCTGCATGGCGTAGAGATCGGCGTCGCTGGTGTCGAACGGGGGCTGCGGCGGCAGGGCGTCAACGCAGTGCAGCTCGGCGAAGGGGCCGAGAATTTCATCATCGGTGAAGGCGTACTCGCTGCCGTCGTGGTTGAGCTCTTCGCGCAGGGCCATCAGCAGCTCGGCATCCTCATACTCGGCCCGGGTGATGACCCCCAGGCCGTAGATAAGCTTGAGCCGCACCGAAAGATTGCCCAGTGGCCCTTCGCCGTCCAGCAGCGGCTCCACGGCATATTTCACCGCGTAATCATCTTTGCGAAACACCTGCAGCACCAGTACATTTACCGCCTCGGTGAGCAGTTCGACGGCGGCAATCAAAAAGCTGCGGACGTTTTTGCCAGCATTCAGACGCTCAAGCACCCGATTTTCAAAGGCCTGGGTTTGTTCCATTATTGCCTGCATATCTGACAATCTGTTATTAAGATGCTGCTCCGGGAGCAGCACCGGATCCAGCATGATTTCGTTGCGTTATAGACGTTTACGGCTTCAATAACCGGCTCGCTGGCGGCGTCCAGCCCGGAGAGCTGCGCCAGCGCCGTCTGCGGCCCTTCGGCGTTAATCAGCACTTCCAGCTCCTGCGCCTGCGGATCTTCCGCGCTGCGGTAGTGCATGGCGGCGGCGATGCCCTTAATCAGGTTGGCGTGCGGCAGGCCGTACTCCAGGGTGCCGAGCAGCGGCTTGATCAGGCGGTCGCCGGCGCTCAGCTTGCGCAGCGGCTGGCGCCCCACGCGCTCAACGTCATCTTTCAGGAACGGGTTCTCAAAGCGGCCGAGGATCTTCTCGATGTAGGCGGCGTGCTTGTCCGGCTCAAAACCGTAGCGCTTAATCAGCACCGCGCCGCTCTCTTCCATCGCGCCTTTTACCACCGCGCGGATCTCCGCGTTGAGGATGGCATCGCGAATGGTTTGCAGGCCCGCCTGTTTCCCGAGGTAGGCGGTTATAGCATGACCGGTGTTCAGGGTGAAGAGTTTCCGCTCAACAAACGCCATCAGGTTGTCGGTTAACTCCATGCCCGGGATGGCCGGCAGCGGGCCTTTGAACTGGGTTTTATCGACGATCCACTCGCTGAAGGTTTCGACGGTAACCTCCAGCGGATCGCCGCTGGCGGAGGCCGATGGCGGCACGATGCGGTCAACGGCGGAGTCGACGAAGCCCACGTGCTCGACGACCCACGCTCTGTCCTCTTCTGCCAGCGCGGCGGTGACGTGATCCTTCAACTGGGTGGTGCCGCGCACCATGTTCTCGCAGGCGATAATGTTCAGCGGCGCATCGTTGCCCGCGGCTCTGCGCTTGTGCAGCCCTTTGGCGATCGCCGGGGCGATGCGCTCCAGCACGACCGGGCCGACGGCGGTGGTGATCAGATCAACGCTGGCAATCAGGTCGATAACCTCCTCGCCGATGCTGCTGACGGCGGACACGCCGGAAACGGTTTCGACCTGCTCGTTTTCGCCTACCACGTGTACCTGATAGCTGCCGCGCTGGTTGAGGGCGTCGAGCACCACCTGATTAACGTCGGCGAACGTCAGGGCGATGCCCGCGTCGGCCAGCAGTTTGCCAATAAAGCCGCGTCCGATATTACCTGCGCCAAAGTGGAGAGCTTTCATCATCATTACCTTTCAATGTTGGGACCCGAGAGGGCTGGGGTGAGGCGTTCCCCTCACCCAAACCCTCTCCCGGCGGGAGAGGGAGGGTTGCGTTACTGTTTCGGGACGATCAGATCCAGCACTGCGGTGACGCTGTGGGTCGTCGCCAGGCGCTCGATAACCGACTCGTCGTCCAGCGCGTTGGTCAGCGCCGCGATCACGTGGATGTGCTCGTTGTTGCGCGCCGCGATGCCGATCACCAGGCGGGCAATGTCGTCCGGCTCATCGCCGAAGCGCACGCCGTCCGGGTACTGGCAGAAGACGATGCCGGTCTTCAGCACCCGGTCCTTGGCCTCGATGGTGCCGTGCGGCACTGCGATGGATTCACCGAGGTAGGTGGAGGTCAGCTGTTCGCGCGCCAGCATGGCGTCGACGTACTCCGGCTCGACGTAGCCGCCCTTCACCAGCTGCTCGCCGGCAAAGCGGATCGCCTCTTCCTTACTGAAGGCCTTGCAGCCGAGGAAGATGTTTTCCGGGCCCGGCGGAAACAGGTGGGTGTTGCTTTCGTCGAAGCTATCTTTCAGGTTCTCGCGCACCTTCACTTCGTTATCGCGGTGGCGCTGGGCGGCCGCCAGACGCTCGGTGAGGCCGGTGTACAGACCGCTATCGAGGAAGTTGGTCAGCGAGATGTGCTGGGCCTGCGGCACCTGGCGCATCGCGCGCTCGGTCAGATCGCGGTGAGTGATCACCAGGTCCACGTCCGGCGGCAGGTTGTTGATGGCGCTGTTGGTCACGGAAATATGACTCAGGCCCGCGTCCTGCACCTTCTTGCGCAGCACGCCCGCGCCCATCGCGCTGGAGCCCATGCCCGCATCACAGGCGACGATGATTTTGCGCACGTGGCTCAGGTCGCCGGTCACGTCGCCGGAAGCCTGCGGAGCCGTTGCGCCTTTGGACTGCGCCTTCATGTCCTGCATACGGCGGGTGGCGGCGTCAATGTCGTCCTCTTCTTTCACTTTGCTGGTTTTCAGCAGAATGGCGGAGACGATAAAGGAGACGGCGGTGGCCGCTACGATAGCCGCGATATTAGCGAAGTAGGCGCCCTTCGGCGTCATTGCCAGCACCGCCAGGATGGAACCCGGAGAAGCCGGAGAGACCAGGCCGCCGTTGAGGATGGTCAGGGTAAACACGCCGGTCATGCCGCCGAGGATCACCGCGAGGATCAGGCGCGGGTTCATCAGCACGTACGGGAAGTAGATTTCGTGAATACCGCCGAGGAAGTGGATGATCGCCGCGCCGCCAGCAGCCTGCATAGCGCTGCCGCGGCCGAAGAACATGTAGGCCAGCAGAACGCCCATGCCCGGACCCGGGTTAGCTTCAATCAGGAAGAAGATGGACTTGCCGAGATCGTGCGACTGCTGAATGCCCAGCGGCGAGAAGATGCCGTGGTTGATGGCGTTGTTGAGGAACAGGATTTTCGCCGGCTCAACAAAGATAGACGCCAGCGGCAGCATGTCGTGGGCGACCATGAAGTTAACGCCCGACGCCAGAATGTGGGACAGCACCTCTACCGCCGGACCAATGCCGAGGAACGCCAGAATGGCGAGGATCATGCCGATAATGCCGGCGGAGAAGTTATTCACCAGCATTTCGAAGCCGGATTTGATCTTACCGTCAACGGCGGCGTCAAACTTCTTAATGCAGTAGCCGCCCAGCGGGCCGGCGATCATTGAGCCGAGGAACATCGGCATATCGGCGCCGACGATCACGCCCATGGTGGTGATGGCCCCGACCACGCCGCCGCGCTCGCCGCCCACCAGCTTACCGCCGGTATAGCCGATCAGCAGCGGCAGCAGATAGGTGATCATTGGCCCGACCAGCTTCGCCAGCGTCTCGTTCGGCAACCATCCGGTCGGAATAAACAGCGCAGTGATAATCCCCCATGCGATAAAGGCGCCGATATTCGGCATCACCATATTGCTGAGGAAGCGACCAAAGCTTTGCACTCTGATCTTGATATCGGATGACATAAAACACCCCTTCTTATGTTTGCTATCGCGAGGCCGGAGGCCCGAGGTTTGTTGTTAATGGGTGGCAGAGGAAGCCAGATGTTGTTAATGATCTGGAATCTGGCACTGAAAGGAGAGGCTGTCCAGATGGCGGGATTTTATGTGACGAACATCACGGTTATGTGTGTGTGGAGTGACTACTTATGGTGATGCAGATCACAAATTTTCACGGCGGCGGCTAATTTTTCAGCGGGCATCAGGCTGAAAAGGCTGATTGTTGTGACTTACATCACATTTGTGTTGAGAGGGTTTGTGTTCAAAGTGTGAGTTGTATCACAAAGTATTTTTAACCGGCCAATAACGAATGTGACCGGGCGCAAACTTCTCCTGTGGTGCAAATGTAAGAAAAGAGGCCTCCGTCGGGAGGCCTCCTGGGCTGGTGTTGGCGCCGATTCAGCATCAGCAAAAGAGGGTTATTTCCAGGCCATCTCGCCTTTCGCCACTTTGGCGCTCAGCTCAAGCGAGCTTTCGCCGCCTAAGTTGGGGTAGCGTTTTTTCATGGCGTTGCTCAGGGCTGCGGCGTTTTTCGCTTTCGCGGTTTCTTCATCAAAGGCGTGAATATACTGGGCGGTAAAATCAACCGCCTTCAGCCCAGCCGGCATCGCTCCGACGAAATGCCCCGGGATCACGGCGCGCGGCGACAGGGCGCGCATTTCGCCCAGGGTCGCCAGCCAGTTGATGTGCGACTGCGCCGTCTGAGTATCCGCCATCCAGACGTGTTCGCCCCAGGCGACCGGTACGCCGCCGGCTACCGTTCTGATCGACGGGATCCAGACGAAGGTGCGGTCCGGCGTCGGGCCGTTGAGGCCGATAACCTTCAGCGGCTGGCCTTCCAGCATCAGGGTATCGCCGATCAGCGGCTGCGGCACGATGATGGATTTCGGCGCATTGGCCCCCAGCTGCGGGCCCCAGATTTTCAGCTTCTCGTCTTTGGTCGCCTCAATATGGGCAATGGTCTGCGGCGTGGCGACAATCTTCGCCTCCGGGAAGGCGGCGTGCAGCGTATCCAGCCCGAAGTAGAAATCCGGATCGCCGTGGCTGATATAAATCGCGGTCAGGCGCTTGCCGGAGGCCTTAATTTTATTAACCAGCTTCTGCGCCTCGGCGGCGGAGAACTGGGCGTCAATCAGCACCGCGTCGCGGCTGCCTTCAACCAGCACCGAAGAGACCGCAAAGATTGCGGCTTCGCCGGGGTTAAAGACCGACGCGGTCAGCGCCTGCTGCTGCGCCTGCGCGGCGGGTACGGCAGCGTGACGGGTATCGTGATGCTGGCAGCCTGCCGCCAGCGCCGCCAGCGTCATTACGCAGGCGGGCAGCGCGTATCGGGAGAGTTTCATCCTGGTTTACCTTGTTCATTGGCGATGATGTGCATCGCGTGCAGAGACTATAGAAGCTCTCTATTGACAGATAAACGCATACAATACGAACATACAGTATGGAAAATATAAACAATGTCGACAGCTTCGCCGCCCTTGAAGGCTTCAGCCTCAACCGCATCGTCTACTTTACGGCGGTGGTCGAGGCCGGTTCCTTTACCGCCGCCGCCGGGCGGCTGGGCATCACTAAGGCGGTCGTCAGCCAGCAGGTGGCCCGCCTGGAGGCCGATTTTAATATCGCTCTGCTGATCCGCACCACGCGGCGGGTGCGGCTCACCGAGGCGGGCGAAGCCTTCTATCGCCGCTGCGTGCGTATTCTCAAGGAGGCGGAAAACGCCTTCGGCGAGCTGACCGAATCGTCGGGCAAACCCTCCGGCGCGCTGCGCCTGACGGCGCCCTATGACTATGGCATTGAGGTTATCGTTCCGGCCCTTGCCCGCTTTACGGCCCAGTATCCGGACTGCACCGTGGAGGTCAGCTTCAGCGATTCAATTCAGGATATCAACGCCAGCCAGTTCGATCTCTCGGTCCGCATGGGCTGGCTGACCGAGTCCCACCTGCAGGGACGGAAAATCGGCACCTTTGCCCAGAAGCTGGTGGCCGCCACCGGGCTGGCGCCGCGACTCGCCGGCATCAAGGTTCCCGCCGATCTGCACGCCGCGCCGCTGATTGCCAATACCGCGCTCAAGGAGCCGGCCCGGTTCAGCTTCTCGCGCCCGGACGGCGCGACGCAGGTGGTTTCGCTGCGGAGCAGTATGCAGTTCACCGCCACGCTGGCGGTTCACCGCTCCGCCCTGGCGGGCGGCGGCGTTGCCGTGCTGCCGGATTACGTGGTGGCCGGTGATATTGAGGCGGGCCGCCTGTTCGAGGTGCTGCCCGACTGGCGGCTGCCGGCGGCGGATATCTATATCGTCTATCCGACCACCAGCTATCGCCCGGCGAAGGTCAGCGCGTTTGTCGAACTGTTTACCCGCATGCTGCGCGAGGAATAGCCGCGGGAGATAGACGCCCACTGTTGCAGCAGCGGAACAATACGCCCGATTGGCAGCAATACTTTGCGCGGGAGGTGATGAGGATTAATGATTCTCATTACTACCCAACCTGATGCGCGAGCGTAACGATGAGCAACAAAAAAATTAACTGGAACGGAGCCGTACAGCCCGAGGCCCTGGAAATACTGAGCGCGGAGGGCGGGATGATCGTCTGCCCGACCAAGGTCGGCTACATCATCATGACCTCGGACAAGCAGGGCCTGGAGCGCAAGT
>OKAV01000085.1_pt1 | contig 12254 bp, 9 predicted proteins | sample 1612431 | NCBI WGS metagenome assembly OKAV01 (sample SAMN04436795, study PRJEB24849) | human gut metagenome | biome: human gut; feature: NICU; material: stool | host: Homo sapiens | place: USA: Saint Louis, MO | collected 2011-05-09
CGATGATTGGCTGGAGCGCCGCGTGTCTGGCAACCGTGCAAGATTTACGTCACTTTACCCCGTAATAAAAAATTTCTGGTATACTCTTTCCCTGCTGCAGTGAGTCTCGCGCCAGCAGGGAAAGCACTTTCCCATTCTGCTTTTTCCCTGCCTCAACTATCATCAGACTTCACATTTTATGTGCAATTTATTCACACCGTTGCATTGAACTTGTGGATAAAATCACTGTCTGATACAAGAGTGGATGATAATCTCGTTGCTCATAGATCTGGCCGCCGTGTTGCCTGACGGGGACAGCGTGGCCAGGACGAAATTTGAGAGGAATTGAATGACCAAAGAAATGCAAAATTTAGCTTTAGCCCCTGTTGGTAACCTGGAGTCTTACGTCCGGGCTGCAAACGCATGGCCGATGTTAACGGCCGATGAAGAGCGGGCGCTGGCTGAAAAGCTGCATTACCAGGGCGATCTGGAAGCAGCTAAGACGCTGATCCTGTCTCACCTGCGCTTTGTTGTTCACGTTGCTCGTAACTACTCGGGCTACGGCCTGCCGCAGGCGGATCTGATTCAGGAAGGTAACATCGGCCTGATGAAGGCTGTGCGCCGCTTCAATCCGGAAGTGGGCGTGCGCCTGGTCTCTTTCGCCGTGCACTGGATCAAGGCTGAAATTCACGAGTATGTGCTGCGTAACTGGCTCATCGTGAAGGTCGCAACCACCAAAGCACAGCGTAAGCTGTTCTTTAACCTGCGTAAAACCAAGCAGCGTCTGGGCTGGTTTAATCAGGACGAGGTCGAAATGGTGGCGCGCGAGCTGGGTGTATCCAGCAAAGACGTGCGTGAAATGGAGTCGCGCATGGCGGCCCAGGACATGACCTTTGACCTGTCCTCTGACGACGACGGCGACAGCCAGCCGATGGCGCCGGTGCTGTTTCTGCAGGATAAGACCTCAAACTTTGCCGACGGCATTGAGGACGATAACTGGGAAGAGCAGGCGGCCAACAAGCTGACCGACGCCATGCAGGGTCTTGACGAGCGTAGTCAGGACATCATCCGCGCCCGCTGGCTGGACGAAGATAACAAGTCCACGCTGCAGGAGCTGGCCGACCGCTACGGCGTGTCCGCAGAGCGCGTGCGTCAGCTTGAAAAGAACGCGATGAAGAAACTGCGTATCGCGATTGAAGCCTGATCCGCGCTAGCGCACGGAACCGAAGCCCGGCGAGTTAATCCGCCGGGCTTTCGCATTTTATGCACGCCAGTAGTACAGTAAAAGCCCCCTCCATCTCCTCTTCCGGCATCGCCGCAAACCCCAGCAGCAGCCCCCGGGACTTGTCCTCACCCAGATAGTAGCGCGACAGCGGCCGCACCAGAATATTGCGGGCGTTGGCGGCGCGGGCGATCGCCACGTCATCGCAGCCGGCGTTAAGCTTCAGGACCAGATGCAGCCCGGCGTTATCGCTGAACTCGCTGGCCTCCAGCCCCGGCACGCTATCGATCAGCGCCATCAGCCGCTGCCGGCGGCGGCCGTACAGCAGCCGCATTCTGCGGATATGCGCCGTATAGTGGCCGTCGCGAATAAACTCCGCCAGCGTCAGCTGGGTGATGGCGTGACCGCCGCGGTACAGTTCGGCGTGAGCAACCGTCAGGTCGGCCGCCAGCGGCGGAGGAAGCACGACGTAGCCCAGCCTCAGCCCGGGATAGAGCGTTTTGCTGAACGTGCCGATATAGACGACCGGCGCGTCGGCGACCAGCCCCTGCAGGGCGGGTATCGGCTGGCCGGAGAAGCGAAACTCGCTGTCGTAGTCGTCCTCAACTATCCAGCAGCCGCAGCGGCGCGCCAGGGCCAGCAGGCGCTGGCGGCGCTCCAGGCTCATCACCGCCCCAAGCGGATACTGGTGGGAGGGCGTAACAAAGATAAGCCGCGGCGGTTCGTCCGGCTGCTCGGGGGGATCCATCCCGTTGCTGTCTACCGGCACCGGCACCGGCTGCACGTCGTTCATCTGCAGCACGTGGCGAATGCCCCAGTAGGAGGGCTCCTCTACCCACGCCTTTTCCCCCGCGTCGCACAGCATCCGGGTCACCAGATCGATGGCCTGGTGAATACCCTCCGTAATCAGTATTTGCGCCGTTTCGCAGCGCACGCCGCGGGCCACCCGCAGGTACTCCTGCAGCGCCTGCTTAAGCTCCGGCGTGCCGCCGTTGCAGCCGTAGCTGAGGTGCACGGGGGCGGGCCGTCGCCGGATGCGCGACTGGATCTTATTAAACAGCCGGTGGGGAAAGGCGGTGACGTCGGGCACGCCGGGAATAAAGGCGCCCCACTGCTTCGGGCTGGCGCTGACGTGGTTCAGCAGGCGATTACCGCGTCCGGAGATCTGCTTTTCCGCCGGCAGCGGATCTGTCTGCGAGGCAGGCGAAAAGGAGGCAATAAAATCGTCGGGCGCGCTGCGGGCGACGAAGGTGCCGCTGCCCCGGCGGGAGGCGATATAACCTTCCGCCAGCAGTTGTTCATAAACGGTTAATACCGTGTTTCTTGAAATGTGAAGTTCGGCGGCAAGATCGCGGGAAGCCGGCAGGCGGCTTTCCGGCGCCAGCGATCCGTCAAGAATCGCGTGGCGGATCGCGTTGTACAGCCGCTTATGCAGCAGTTTGTCCTGCTCTCTTGCTACCCGCACCAGCAGCAAATCGCCTACTAACGATCGCAATTGGATCCCTCATATATTCTGAACTGGCACTCGATTATAGGGCCAACACCTGTGTAAATAAACGACATAGTTTCGTACTTGTTGCAAAAACGTAAAGAACACACAGGAGAGTCACGGTGAACAATGCAGAACTGAACCAGCGCCGTTTACAGGCCACCCCGCGCGGCGTCGGGGTGATGTGCGACTACTATGCGCAGAAGGCGGAAAACGCCACGCTGTGGGATATCGAAGGCAATGAGGTAATTGATTTTGCCGCCGGGATCGCCGTGCTCAACACCGGCCACCGCCATCCGAAAGTGATTGCGGCCATTGAGGCCCAGCTGAAGGCCTTTACCCACACCGCCTACCAGATTGTTCCCTACGAGAGCTACGTTACCCTGGCCGAGCGCATCAACGACCTGGCGCCGATCGACGGCCCGGCGAAAACCACCTTCTTCACCACCGGCGCCGAAGCCGTAGAGAACGCGGTGAAGATTGCCCGCGCCTATACCCGCCGTCCCGGCATCATCACCTTCGGCGGCGGCTTCCACGGCCGCACCTTCATGACCATGGCGCTGACCGGCAAAGTGGCGCCGTACAAGATTGGCTTCGGCCCGTTCCCGGGTTCGGTCTATCACGGTATCTATCCGAACGCGGCCCACGGCGTCACCACCGACGAGGCGCTGAATAGCCTGGAGCGCATTTTCAAAGCCGATATCGCCCCGGATCAGGGGGCGGCTATCGTGGTGGAGCCGGTGCAGGGCGAGGGCGGCTTCAACGTTGCGCCGCCGGCGTTTATGCAGGGCCTGCGCGCGCTGTGCGACACCCACGGCATCCTGCTGGTGGCCGATGAAGTGCAGACCGGCTTTGCCCGCACCGGCAAGCTGTTTGCCATGCAGCACTATGACGTCAAGCCGGACCTGATGACGATGGCCAAGAGCCTGGCCGGCGGGATGCCGCTCTCCGGCGTGGTCGGCCGCGCCGAGGTGATGGACGCCCCGGCGCCCGGCGGTCTCGGCGGCACCTACGCCGGTAACCCGCTGGCGGTGGCGGCGGCGCACGCGGTGCTGGACGTGATCGAAGAGGAGCAGCTGTGCCAGCGCGCCAACCAGCTGGGCCAGCATCTGAAAGAGGTGCTGGAGCACGCCCGCCAGTCCTGCCCGGCGATTGCCGATATTCGCGGCCAGGGGTCGATGGTGGCGGTGGAGTTTAACGACCCGGCCACCGGCAAGCCGTCGGCGGAGTTCACGAAGCAGGTGCAGGACAAAGCGAAGCAGGAAGGGCTGCTGCTGCTGAGCTGCGGCGTCTACGGCAACGTGATTCGCTTCCTCTATCCGCTGACCATTCCCGACGCGCAGTTCACCAAAGCGCTGGATATTCTGGCGCGCGTACTGAAGGGCTGATCCCGCCCTGACAATCCGCGGCGCAGGGAAGCGCAACTTAACGTAAAGGGAGGCCGCGGATTGCCGTTCTGACCTCCGGCGGTTCGCCGTCGGCCAATATGGAAACCTGTATGTCCGAGAACTCTACCTTCGCCCCCGCCTGGAAAGGGCGGGAGCGCGAAGCTGTCCCTGCAAAATCCCTGAGCTTCCTCGAAGGCGTGGCGATGATCGTCGGCACCAACATCGGCGCCGGCGTGCTCTCCATCGCCTACGCCTCCAGCAAGGCGGGCTTCCTGCCGCTGCTGTTCTGGCTGATGGTCGTCGGTACCCTGACCACGGTCACCATGCTCTACGTCGCGGAATCCACGCTGCGCACCCGTAAACATCTCCAGCTTAGCGGCCTGTCGCAGCGCTATGTGGGCCGCTTCGGCGCGTGGATGATGTTTTTATCGGTGTGCGTGAACAGCGTCGGCGCGCTGACCGCCTATATGACCGGCAGCGGCAAGCTGCTGCACTCTCTGTTCGGCATTTCGCCCGCGCTTGGCAGCCTGCTGTTTTTCATTCCCGCCGCGGGCGTGCTCTGGCTGGGACTGAAGGCCATCGGCCGCGGCGAGAAATTTATCAGCATCGGTATGGTGGTGATGATTTCGGTTCTGGTGGTCGCCACCCTGCTGCAGGAGAGCACCCAGGTGCGCTACCTGCTCGACGGCGACTGGCAGTACATGGTGCCGATTTTCAACGTCGTGGCCTTTTGCTTTTCGGCCCAGTATATCGTGCCGGAGATGGCCCGCGGCTTCGCCGATAAGCCGGAAAAGCTGCCGAAGGCGATTATCGTCGGCATGGGCCTGACCTTTACGCTGCTGGCGGTGGTGCCGCTATCGGTGATTATTATCAACGGCCTGGACAATATCTCTGATGTCGCCACCATTGCCTGGGGCAGGGCGCTCGGCGAGTGGGCCTTCTTCTCGGCGAACCTGTTCGCGCTGTGCGCGATGCTGACCTCCTACTGGGGCCTCGGCGGCAGCTTCCTGACCAATATCTTCGACAAATTTCGCCTCGGCGAGGATACCCAGCCGCTGCGCCGCCTCGGCGTTCTGGCTATCGTGGCCCTGCCGCCGTTCGTGCTGGCCTACAGCGGCATGGTCTCCTTCGTCAACGCCCTCTATTTTGCGGGCGTATTCAGCGGCGTGATCCTGTCGATTATGCCGATCCTGATGCTGCGCGGCGCGCGCCGCAGCGGCGATATCACCCCGCGCTGGACCTGCAGCGCGCTGATCACCCACCCTCTGATCCAGAGCTTCATTGTGTTGTTGTATCTTGCCAGCGCCGGCTATGCCATCGCTTCCCTGCTGGGCTATCTGCCCGCGGGATGGTAGCGGCTGCTATGGTGTGCCCTGCGGCGATCGATCCCCGCCGCAGGTTTTTTTTGCGCGCCCCATCGCGAAAATTCGCGTTCATTGTTAACAAAAATCAGTTATGTTTTTAGCAGAGTGTGCTGCTTATGCGCGGGCGGTAGACCGTAAACTGAAATAATGCGCTACACAACAACATCACAACAAACGTAATAACCATAATAATGGGGAATATCAGGATGAAAATGAAGGGTAATGCGTTACTGGCAGGATGTATTGCGCTGGCATTCAGCACAATGGACCAGGCCGATATTAAAGTGGCAGTGGTGGGCGCCATGTCCGGTCCGGTTGCGCAGTACGGCGATCAGGAGTTCACCGGCGCCGAGCAGGCCGTTGCCGACATCAACGCCAAGGGCGGCATCAAGGGCGAGAAGCTGCAGATCGTGAAATATGATGACGCCTGCGACCCGAAACAGGCCGTGGCGGTGGCTAACAAAGTGGTGAACGACGGCGTGAAGTACGTTATCGGCCACCTCTGCTCCTCATCGACGCAGCCCGCTTCCGATATTTACGACGATGAAGGTATTCTGATGATCACCCCGGCGGCAACCGCCCCGGAGCTGACCTCCCGCGGCTATAAGCTGATCCTGCGCACCACCGGCCTCGACTCCGACCAGGGCCCGACCGCCGCCAACTACATCATCAATACCGTGAAGCCGAAGCGCATCGCTATCATTCACGATAAGCAGCAGTACGGCGAAGGCCTGGCCCGCTCGGTGCAGGACGGCCTGAAGGGCAAAGCCAACGTGGTGTTCTTTGACGGCATCACCGCCGGCGAGAAAGACTTCTCCACCCTGGTGGCGCGCCTGAAGAAAGAGAATATCGACTTCGTGTACTACGGCGGCTACCACCCGGAGCTGGGGCAGATCCTGCGCCAGGCGCGCGCGGCCGGGCTGAAGACCCAGTTTATGGGGCCGGAAGGCGTGGCCAACGTCTCCCTGTCTAACATCGCGGGCGAATCGTCCGAAGGCATTCTGGTCACCAAGCTGAAGAACTACGATCAGGTTCCGGCCAACAAGCCGATTGTCGACGCCATCAAGGCGAAGAAGCAGGATCCGAGCGGCGCCTTCGTGTGGACCACCTACGCGGCCCTGCAGTCGCTGGCCGCGGGTCTGAATCAGTCTGACGATCCGGCGAAAATTGCCGACTGGCTGAAGGGCAACACCGTCAATACCGTGATGGGCCCGCTCTCCTGGGACAGCAAGGGCGACCTGAAGGGCTTTGAGTTCGGCGTCTTTACCTGGCACGCCAACGGCACCGCCACCGACGCGAAGTAACCTTCCACTTGCCGGGCGGTATGCCGCCCGGCACCTGTTGTTATTTTTCCCAGCCATCGCCTGCTGCGCTAAATCCCAGCGCGCGCATAAACGCATCCGCGATCGCAAGGTCCTCAACGCCGTCTCTGCTCATCCGCCAGCGGCTAACGCCGGGGTTGTCCCGCAGCGTCTCCTCCAGCAAATATTGCCCCACGCCGCGGCGGCGGGTGACTTCCCGCACGCAGAGATCGTCGAGCCGGGCCCGATCGCCCTCGAAAGTAACCCGCACCGCGCCGAGCAGCCGCTCGTTAAAGCGCGCGGCGTAGAGGCGATGCGCGTCATCGAGCCGCAGGCCCGCCGCGTCGCACTGCGGCCAGATTTTACCCAGGTCAATAAGATCCTGCCCGCTGAGCGCCGTCAGCCTGATAATCGTCAGTTTCATGTGAAGCCCGTTTGTCAAAAAAAGATGCCCGGAGTGTACCGAAGAATGCCGCCCGCCGGTTTCTATTTTTATCGCCGGGAACAGGGGATTTGTTTATGGGTATGTAAAAGAGTGGCGCAATACGTCACGGAACGGAAATTAAACAAAATTTTAACCTGAGATCTGGCCTTCTGTTCAGCTTATCACACCATTATTTTATGCTGAAAGGTGTGCTTTTTTTTGTTTATCTCCACGGTGATCCAGAATATTATCTTTGCTTAATCGACTGAAAAATAGAGACTTTGGTCTTGTTTTTGGCGAAAAAACTCTATAAACCATTAAAGAGACTGATAAAAATAGCATTGTACACAAAAAGCACAGCGCAATTTTTAATCATATAACTACAAATTAACAACACGACATCACGAATGGGGATTTACAACATGAAACGGAACGCGAAGACGTTGATCGCGGGCATGATTGCACTGGCAGTGTCGCAGGCCGCGGTGGCTAAAGACATCAAGGTAGCGGTCGTCGGCGCGATGTCTGGCCCGGTAGCGCAGTGGGGCGATATGGAATTCAACGGTGCCCGTCAGGCCATTAAAGACATTAACGCCGCCGGCGGCATTAAGGGCGATAAGCTGGTGGCGGTCGAATACGACGACGCCTGCGATCCGAAACAGGCGGTCGCTGTGGCCAATAAAGTGGTCAACGCCGGCATTAAATACGTGATTGGGCACCTCTGCTCCTCCTCCACGCAGCCCGCCTCGGACATCTATGAAGACGAAGGCATTCTGATGATCTCGCCGGGGGCGACCAACCCGGAGCTGACCCAGCGCGGCTATCAGTACATTATGCGCACCGCCGGGCTCGACTCCTCGCAGGGGCCGACCGCCGCGAAGTATATCCTTGAGCACGTCAAGCCGCAGCGCATCGCTATCATTCACGACAAGCAGCAGTACGGCGAGGGGCTGGCCCGCTCGGTGATGGATAATCTCAAGCAGGGCGGCGCTAACGTGGTGTTCTTTGACGGCATCACCGCCGGGGAGAAAGACTTCTCTGCGCTGGTGGCGCGTCTGAAGAAGGAGAACATCGACTTCGTTTACTACGGCGGCTACTACCCGGAAATGGGGCAGATCCTGCGCCAGGCGCGCTCCGTTAACCTGAAAACCCGCTTTATGGGCCCGGAGGGCGTTGGCAATGCCTCCCTCTCCAATATCGCCGGCCCCGCCGCCGAAGGCATGCTGGTAACCATGCCGAAACGCTACGACCAGGATCCGGCCAACAAAGCCATCGTTGATGCGCTGAAGGCAGAGAAAAAAGATCCGAGCGGACCTTACGTGTGGATCACCTACGCCGCCGTGCAGTCGCTGGCGACCGCCATGGACCGCACCGGCAGCGCGGATCCGCTGGCGTTAATTAAAGATTTAAAAGAACACGGGGCAAAAACCGTGATTGGGCCGCTGAACTGGGATGAGAAAGGCGATCTGAAGGGATTTGAATTTGGCGTCTTCCAGTGGCACGCGGACGGTTCATCCACCGCTGCGCAGTAAGAAGACACGTTATCCCGCTGCCCGCGGCGCTGACGCGGGCAGGTTTGAAAAGGTTACCTTATGTCTGAGCAGTTCCTCTATTTTCTCCAGCAGATGTTTAACGGCGTCACGCTGGGCAGCACCTACGCGCTGATCGCCATCGGCTATACCATGGTGTACGGCATTATCGGCATGATCAACTTCGCCCACGGCGAGGTGTACATGATCGGCAGCTACGTGTCGTTTATGATCATCGCCGCCCTGATGATGATGGGCATCGATACCAGCTGGCTGCTGGTGGCCGCCGGGTTTGTCGGCGCTATCGTTATCGCCAGCGCCTACGGCTGGAGCATCGAGCGGGTGGCCTACCGGCCGGTGCGCAGCTCCAAGCGCCTGATTGCGCTGATCTCCGCCATCGGGATGTCTATCTTCCTGCAAAACTACGTCAGCCTGACGGAAGGCTCCCGCGATATCGCGCTGCCGAGCCTGTTTAACGGCCAGTGGCTGGTCGGTCAGGGCGAGAACTTCTCCGCCAGCATTACCACCATGCAGCTGGTTATCTGGGTGGTGACCTTTGTCGCGATGCTGGCCCTGACGCTGTTTATCCGCTATTCGCGGATGGGCCGCGCCTGCCGCGCCTGCGCCGAAGACCTGAAGATGGCGAGCCTGCTCGGCATCAACACCGACCGCGTTATTGCCCTGACCTTTGTGATCGGCGCGGCGATGGCGGCGGTGGCGGGCGTGCTGCTCGGCCAGCTGTACGGCGTGATTAACCCCTATATCGGCTTCATGGCCGGGATGAAGGCCTTCACCGCCGCGGTGCTCGGCGGTATCGGCAGCATTCCGGGGGCGATGATCGGCGGGCTTATTCTCGGCATCGCCGAGTCGCTCTCCTCCGCCTATCTGAGTACCGAATATAAAGACGTGGTCTCCTTCGCGCTGCTGATCGTGGTGCTGCTGGTGATGCCAACCGGCATTCTGGGGCGTCCGGAGGTAGAGAAAGTATGAAACCGATGCATTTTGCGATGGCGCTGTTTTCTGCTGCCATGTTCTTCGTGCTGGCGGGCGTCTTTATGGGCGTCCAGCTCAGCCTCAGCGGCACGACGCTGGTGGTCAACCGCGCGGCGGACATTCGCTGGGAGTGGATCTTTATCGGCACCGCGGTGGTTTTCTTCTTCCAGCTGGTGCGCCCCGCCTTTCAGCGCGGGCTGAAGAATATCTCCGGACCGAAGTTTATCCTGCCCGCCATCGATGGCTCGACGGTCAAGCAGAAGCTGTTCCTGGTCGCCCTGCTGGTGATTGCGGTGGCGTGGCCGTTTATGGTCTCGCGCGGCACCGTGGATATCGCCACCCTGACCATGATCTACATTATTCTCGGTCTCGGCCTTAACGTGGTGGTCGGGCTCTCCGGCCTGCTGGTGCTGGGCTACGGCGGCTTCTACGCCATCGGCGCCTACACCTTCGCGCTGCTGAACCACTACTACGGCCTCGGCTTCTGGACCTGCCTGCCGCTGGCGGGGCTGGTGGCCGCTGCCGCCGGCTTCCTGCTCGGCTTCCCGGTGCTGCGCCTGCGCGGCGACTATCTGGCGATTGTGACCCTCGGCTTCGGCGAGATCGTGCGTATCCTGCTGCTCAACAACACCGAAATTACCGGCGGTCCGAACGGCATCAGCCAGATCCCCAAGCCGACGCTGTTCGGCCTGGAGTTCAGCCGTTCGGCGCGGGAAGGGGGCTGGGATACCTTCAGCAACTTCTTTAACGTCAGGTACGATCCGTCCGACCGGGTGATCTTCCTCTACCTGGTGGCGCTGCTGCTGGTGGTGCTGACCCTGTTCGTGATTAACCGCCTGCTGCGCATGCCGCTGGGCCGCGCCTGGGAAGCGCTGCGCGAAGACGAAATCGCCTGCCGCTCGCTGGGCCTGAGCCCGACGCGCATCAAGCTGACCGCCTTTACCATCAGCGCCGCCTTTGCCGGCTTTGCCGGCACGCTGTTCGCCGCCCGCCAGGGCTTCGTCAGCCCGGAGTCTTTCACCTTCGCCGAGTCCGCCTTCGTGCTGGCTATCGTGGTGCTGGGCGGCATGGGCTCGCAGTTCGCCGTGATTCTGGCGGCGGTTCTGCTGGTGGTCTCCCGCGAGATGATGCGCGACTTTAACGAATACAGCATGCTGATGCTCGGCGCCCTGATGGTGCTGATGATGATCTGGCGCCCGCAGGGGCTGCTGCCGATGACCCGCCCGCAGCTGAAGTTGAAAAATGGCAAAGCGAAAGGAGAGCAGGCATGAGTCAGCCACTGTTATCGGTACAAGGCCTGATGATGCGCTTTGGCGGCCTGCTGGCGGTCAATAACGTCAATCTTGAGCTGCATCCGCAGGAAATCGTCTCCCTGATTGGCCCCAACGGCGCGGGGAAAACCACGGTTTTCAACTGCCTGACCGGCTTCTATAAGCCTACCGGCGGCACTATCCAGCTGCGCGATCAGCAGCTTGCGGGCCTGTCGGGCCAGCAGATCGCCCGCATGGGCGTGGTGCGTACCTTCCAGCACGTGCGGCTGTTCCGCGAAATGACGGTGATCGAGAACCTGCTGGTCGCCCAGCACCAGCAGCTGAAAACCGGCGTCTTCTCCGGCCTGCTGAAAACCCCGGCGTTTCGTCAGGCCCAGAGCGACGCGCTGGACCGCGCCGCGACCTGGCTGGCCCGCATCGGCCTGCTGGCGCACGCCAACCGCCAGGCCAACAACCTTGCCTACGGCGACCAGCGCAGGCTGGAGATCGCCCGCTGCATGGTGACTCAGCCGGAAATTCTGATGCTCGACGAGCCGGCGGCCGGTCTCAACCCGAAGGAAACCAAAGAGCTGGACGAACTGATCGCCGAACTGCGCAGCCACCACAACACCACCATCCTGCTGATCGAGCACGATATGAAGCTGGTAATGGGGATCTCCGACCGCATCTACGTGGTCAACCAGGGCACGCCGCTGGCAAACGGCACGCCGGAGGAGATCCGCAACAATCCTGACGTCATTCGCGCCTATCTCGGAGAGGCATAAGATGGAAAAAGTAATGTTGTCTTTTGACAAGGTCAGCGCGCACTACGGCAAAATTCAGGCGCTGCACGAGGTGAGCCTGCACATCAAGCAGGGCGAGATAGTTACCCTGATCGGCGCCAACGGCGCCGGTAAAACCACGCTGCTCGGCACGCTGTGCGGCGATCCGCGCGCCAGCAGCGGGCGGGTGGTGTTTGATGACAAGGATATTACCGACTGGCAGACCGCGAAAATCATGCGCGAGGCGGTGGCGATCGGGCCGGAGGGCCGCCGCGTCTTCTCGCGCATGACCGTCGACGAAAACCTGGCGATGGGCGGCTTTTTTGCCGACCGCAGCCAGTTTCAGACGCGCATTAAGTGGGTCTACGAGCTGTTCCCGCGCCTGTGGGAGCGCCGCGTGCAGCGGGCGGGCACCATGTCCGGCGGCGAGCAGCAGATGCTGGCCATCGGCCGCGCGCTGATGAGCCAGCCGCGCCTGCTGATGCTGGATGAGCCTTCGCTCGGCCTGGCGCCGATCGTCATCCAGCAGATCT
>OKAV01000088.1_pt1 | contig 12148 bp, 1 predicted proteins | sample 1612431 | NCBI WGS metagenome assembly OKAV01 (sample SAMN04436795, study PRJEB24849) | human gut metagenome | biome: human gut; feature: NICU; material: stool | host: Homo sapiens | place: USA: Saint Louis, MO | collected 2011-05-09
AGTAACACATCATTTGAAATCATGGTGGTATATTTCCTTAGTTGAATCACCGCTTAATTCTATTTTTTCATTACTTGATGTATTAGATGTCCCTATAAAACCAACACTTGGCCCAACTGAGAAAGAAAAACCAAACCCATCCTTACCTGCTGAAATCCCTAAAGCTCCCGGACCAAATCCGATACCAGTAGAATAGTCTCGATTTAAGTCTCCAAATACTCCTGGAGCATAAGGGCCAAAATCAATACCAATAGTTGCACCTGCTTTAACACCTATTCCGTTCGTATAACCTGTTGCAACTGAAAAATAGTCGTTGTTAATCTCTGTCCCACCTTTAATCGCCAGACCTAATCCACCTGAAACTTCAACCTTTCCATTAGGCTTAATTCTACATTCCGTACCCCAAGAAGGTCCCATATGGGATGATTCGATAGCATTGCCAATCTCTTCAGGAGATTTCCCTTTCGGAGCCTGATCTATGACTAGCGAGCCATCCTGCTGTACACGTTGAGGAATAAGCTCCCCCCAATTTCCAAAGTTGTTATTCTCAACCGCATTCTTCCCGGCCTGCGCACCCGATACTACCGAACCCGCGCTGTCCCCCGCGATCACTCCTGCCAGCCCGGCCGCCAGCATCCCCAGCGTCCTTACCGTCTGCTTCTCATCCTCGCTCAGATCTGATGCATCCTTGTTATACAGGTTCTTCGCGATTATCCCGACAGCCTCACCCACGCTTGCGCCTGCCGCACCCGCCAGCGCGCTATTGCCCTGGCCAAGCGCCACTACCGCCCCCAGTACCGCGTGCGCCATCAGGTTTGCGCTGATGTTCACCTCGCCGCTGGCGTCCTTCGTCCGGATCACCTCTGCCAGATACGGCGCTGCGCCTCCGGCAATCGCCGCCTTCAGGTCTCCGCCCGCCAGACCCTGCACCGCTGCCGTGGCCGCTGAAATCGCCTGCTGGATATCGCTCCCCGTGCCATATTTCTTCATGGCACTTTTGTATTCTTCCGTTTTGCGGAGCTCGTCATTGCTGTAATCCGGGTGCGCTTTTCTCGCCCGCTCCAGACCCGCAAGGTCGCCCTCCGTCCGCGCAATATCTCCGACCTGCGTCCCTGTCTCCCCGATAAGCTGCGCTTCCTGCAGGCGCCTCTGCTCCTTCTCCTTGTCAAATATCGGGCTCAGGCCGTTCGCCGCGTGCTCCGTGTCCCGGCTCAGCGTCGATACGTCCTGCTGCTGGTTGCCCGGGTCCCGGATGATGATGGTTCCGGCTTCCACCGCCGCGTGCGTCGTGCTGCTGTCGTGGCCGCTGCCGTGGGCGCCGACCAGCGTGTTGCTCGCCATATTGCCGATAAACTGGCCCGCATAGCTCCCGCCGGTGCTCACCCCCGCGCTCTGGTGCTCTACCGTAAAGTCGGCCTGATTGCCGATATCCCTCCAGCCCAGCGTCCCCGTCTCCAGACGGTTTTTGTCAGGGGTGGCGGTGGACGCAAGCACCCCGCCGTTGGACTGGGTATGGCTGCCCACGTTGACGTCAAACCCGCCGTTGCCCGCAAACAGCCCCGACTGCTCCTGCACCGAATCGAAGTTGCTGTTCATCCGGTCGCGGCTGGCGCTGACGCTTGCGGAACCGCTGAAGCCCGCGCCCCAGGTCACGCTGGCACCCGCGCTGCTGCCGGTCTGCTTCATGTCGTAGCGGTCACTGTCCTGCTCGCTGGTGATGGTCAGGTTGCGACCCGCGTTGGCGATAATCGATTCGCCGCTGCCCTGCGCACCCTGCATCAGAATGTCGCGTCCGCTGTCAATGGTCAGGGTACGGCCCGCGCTCGCCGTGGTTTCGGTATGCGTCAGACTGCTGCCGTTTTCCCGGCCCTTGCTCTGGTTCGCGCTCGCCGATACGCTGAAACCCGCGCTGCCGGAGCCAGCAGCTACCCCGACGCCCACGCTACCGCCGTGGCTCTTGTTGCTGCCACTGCTCTCGGAACTGTTCTGCCCGGAGGTCATGTTGATATCCCGGCTTGCCGCCAGGCCCATGTCGCGTCCGGCCTGCAGGTCGCTTCCCTGTATGTTCAGGTCGCCGTCCGTGGCGCGGATGGTCACATCGCGCCCGGCCTGAACGTGGCTCGGAGAGGCCGTATGCTCCTCCAGCCGGTTTTCAGATTTCGACTTCTGGCTGCCGTAGCTCAGCGTTATCCCGGCGTAATTGCCTTCGTTAGAATCAGTGGCGCCCTGCGCCAGCCGCGCGGCCTGTGTAGCCTGGTAGCCGGTCAGCGCGGCCTGGGTTCCCCTCAGCGCCGCCAGCCGACCGTCTTCCTCATTTCTGGCCGATTTCAGCTGCTCCGTGGCCGTATTCAGGGCGCTGCCCACCGTCCCCGACAGCCCCAGCGTCAGGCCGCGGCTCTTGGTCTCGCGGGTGGTCAGGGCGGTATGGCTGTTCTCTGCTGCCGTAATATTAACGTTTTTACCCTGAATCGTCATATCCTCGCCGGCCACCAGATCGCTGCCGTGGATGTTGACGCCGTTGCCGGCAAGCAGAGTAAGGTTCCCCTGGCTGCTGCCCACCACGCTGCCTTTTTTCACGTTGCTGAGATCGTCGCTGGTGACTTTCTGCGACGAGCTTCCCGCCGAGATACCTATCCCGCCGGTACTGCTGATGCCGGATTTTTTCTTCGTCTCACTGAAGAAGGAGTGGTCCGATTCATCGGCGGTGGTCAGCGTAATGTTATTTCCTGCCCCCAGCGTCACCTCGTGGGTACCCAGAATATTACTGCCCTCAGAGGTGAGGTTGTTTCCGGCCATCACCGTAACATTATCCCCGGACACCGTACTGCTCGCCGCTGTCTCCCGGTGCATCTCAGAGGCGATTTTGGTGGTGGTTTTCGAGAAGGTGCCGTGCTTTGTCCATTTCGCCCGGCTGGACTGATCCCAGGTATCTTCCCCGCTCAGCAGATTGACGTCATTGCCCGCCATCAGCGCGGCGTCGCCGGTGGCCGTCACGTCCGCGGCGCGCAGGTTCAGGTCGTGCCCGGCCTGCATCAGCAGATCGCCCCCGACGCCGATCGTTGAGCCTATCTCCCGGGTCTCCATGCTGCGATCGTAGTTCTTGCTGTTGCGGGTATAGTCCGTGGCGTGGCTGATGCCGGCGGTATCCAGCGTAATATCATTCCCGGCTACCAGGCGGGTGATACTGTCCTTGCCCTGGTTGCTGAGCTGGCTTGCCGTCATATGGATATCATGGCCTGCTTCAGCCGACAGTTCGCCTTTGTCATTGGTGACGGTAATCACCGCCTGGCGGCCGAGCCAGCCTTCGCTGCCTTTCTGATAGCTGTCCGTCACGTTGAGAATATCATGCCCCGCCTGCAGGCTGAGCTGGTCGCCGCCCTTGAGCTGGCCGCCGCGGTTGACGATGTCATTTGTCGCAACCAGCTGCGTCCGGTTGCCGCTGATATCGCCGGTGTTCAGCAGGTTGCCCGCAGAAATGGCCGTCAGATCGCGCCCCTGAATGGTGCCGCTGTTGATCACATCCCCGGCGGTGTTGATGCGCACATTGTTGCCCGAGAGCAGGGCGCCGTCGCCCTTAAGATCGCCGGGCTTAACCCGGGCGTATACTTTCGGCACGCTGACGACCTGGGTACTGCCGTCAGGCAGGGTGACCGTCTGGTTCACCATGATCACCATGTCGCTGGTGACCTGCAGCATTTGCTCCGGAGTGAGATCGACGCCCGGGGCGATGCCGAAGCGTTCGGTGAAGGATTTACCGCTGCTGAGCAGGGCGCGGTACTGCTCTTCATCGTCGCTGTAGCCGGAGAGGTAGCGCTGTCCGGTCGCCTTCACGATCTGATCGCGCACCAGCGACTGCTCGTAGTAGCCGTCGCCGAGCCGCTTCTGCAGCTGGTCCTGAGAGTAAAAATCGCCGCTGCTCAGGGCCTTTTTGCCCTGGGTAAAGCGGGGATCGGTCTCCACCAGATAGTTGCTGTCGGTGCCGGGATGCAGCACGAACAGGCTGCTGTCCGGCACTTTCACCGGCCCGGTGACGCTGCGCAACACCCAGTTATCCTGTCCCGCCGGCACCGTCGTCGGGGCACCGCTCTGGGTGCCGTCAAGCTGTGCATTTCCCACGGTTCCGTTCAGGCTACCCGTCGCACCGGTCGTCAGGCCGCCGGCACCGCTGAGGGCGACGTCCACCAGGCCATCGGCGCCGCTGCGGCGCTGTAAATCTGACGGCGAATGGTCAGCGCTATCCGTGAGCGTGTCGTTCACCGGCCTGAGCTGCGTATCGACGGACTGGCCGGGCGGCAGCGCGACTTCGGTCACCAGCGTCCGATCGTCGCGGCGCATCAGCTCAGCGCCGCCGTTCAGACCGGCGGCCTGTTCACCGCCGCCGTTGGTCGGCTTCTGGCCGTCGATGGTCCGGCCATCGGCGGGCCCCTGGCCCTGCTGCTGAACCGTCAGATGCAGCGGCAGGTCAATTTCCTGAAGAGGAGGCTGGTAGGCGCCCTGGCCTTCAAAGTGGGTCTCCTTGTGCTCTTTTCGTTTCCCGGCCCGGATCACCACGCCGTCGTCGGTAATTTCCTGCCTGACGGTGGTCTCATCGTTATTCACATTGCCGTTGATGGTCAGATCCTGCCCGGCCACCACCTGGCTGTCCTTATTGTGCAGGCCGCCGTTGAGCAGCAGGTTACCGCCGCTGCGGATAACCGCGCTGTCCTGGCCGCTGACCGCCTGCTCCTTAACGCTGCGGGTGAAGGAGAACACGTCAAAGCGCCGCCCGGCATCGGTCACCCCCGGCAGGTTGAACCAGATAATGTCGTTGGCTGTGTCCTGCCAGAGATACACATATTCGTCCTGGCCGTTGACGTTAACCGTGATGCGGTTGCCTTCCGCATCCAGGGCGTAGCTGCGCCCGTCCCGATCAAAGTCAAAGGCAACGTTGCTGGTTTCGCCCTGCTCGTAATTAATCACGTGGCCATTGAAGCGATAGTGCTGGCCGTCAATCCGGCCGCAGCCTTCCGGCCACTCTCTGCCGCTGCACAGCTCAACCTCCAGCATATTGTCGCTCACCGAGACATTTTGCAGGCTGTCGCTGACCGTGAGGTGAATATCGCGGTTCTCAGTCTGCGCGGCGTCGATGCGCAAATCGCCCATCGCTTCAATCGTGGCGCTCAGGTTTTCCACCTGCGAAGCCTGGCCGCTCAGCTCACCGGCCTCATTCAGCGCGCCGCCGATGCTCAGCCCGCCGTTGCTGTAGATCAGGCCGTGATCCTGATTGACCAGCCGATCGGTGGCAATAACGAGATCTTCCCGGGCGGCAATGGTGGCCGCCGTGTCGCCCGCTTTATCATTGAGCAGCGTGCGGGCATCGATCGCCAGGCGATCGCCGTAAATGCGCCCGGTGCCGGTGTTGTGCAGATCGCCGGTGCGTATCAGCACGTCGCCGCCATCAATCAGCCCCTGATTGAGAATGTCAGATGCATTCACCCGCGTGGTGCCAGAATTAATGTCACCGCTCTGCAGGTTGTCGAGATGGCCGCTATTCAGCGTCAGCTGGTTACCGGCGTTAATGCTGCCGGCGTTGGTCAGAGCGTTACCGTTGGTATTCAGCGTCAGATCGTTGCCGGCGGCAAGGCTGCCGTCCTGATTCAGCGCCGAGGCCACATCCAGACTGAGGCTGCCGCCGCTGGTGATCCGCCCGACGCCGTCAATCTGCCCCAGCCACAGGCTGGCGTCGCCGTTGGCCACGATATCGCCGCCGCCGTTGGCAAGCGCAGGCCGCTGGCCTGGCTGGCCGATGGTCAGGCTGTTCTGCGAAGAGATCAGTCCGCTCTGGTTATTGAGCCGTTCGCTGACGTTCGCCTGCAGCGTATCGCCCGCCCGCAGGGCGCCGCTCTGGTTATTGAGCGAGGCCGCATTCAGCGTCAGGTCCCGGGCCTCGATGCCCTGGCCGCTGCCGCGGGTATTCTGGTTATCAAGCTGCGCGGCGCTGACCGTCAGGGCCCCATCGGCCTTGATAAGCCCCTGCTGATTGCGCAGATCCTGTGAGGCAGAGACGTCTGCATCGCCGGCGGCATATATCAGGCCGGCGTCGTTATTCAGCGAGTCCACGCGGGTGGTCAGCCCCCCGCCGGAGAGGAGCTGCCCGCGGCCGTTATCCAGCTGCGAACCCGCTACCGTCAGGCCCGCTCCGCCCTGGATCAGGCCCTGAGCGTTGCCGAGCGCGCCGGCGCTAAGCGTCAGGATCTTATCGGCCAGCAGCGTGCCCTGTTCGTTGTGCAACCCGGCTCCGCGGGTATCGAGGCTAATGCTGCCGCCGGACTGGATGACCCCGCTCTGGTTATTCAGATCGCCGGTGGTGAGCTGGCTATCTCCGGTGCTGTTAATCAGCCCCTGACGGTTATCGACATCCTGCCCGCGTACGGTAAGCGCGTTTGCGGCAATCAGCCCGCCCTGGTTATTCAGGCCGCCGGTCGAGAGCGACAGGCTGCCGCCGGAGCGCAGCCCGGTGCTGTCGCCGTTCGTGCCGCTGTTATCCAGCAGGTTGCCCTGCGTATTGATGGTCAGCGCGTCGCTGCCCTGTATTAATCCGTTCCGGTTCGTCAGCGCCTGGCTGGTAAGGTCGATATGCTTCGCCACCAGCACGCCGTCGCGGTTATCCATCTCTGCGCCGTTCAGCGTCAGCCGGTTGCCGGCGCTTACAAAACCCTGCTGATTATTCAGCCCGCCCGTCAGGCTGAGCGTGCTGTCGCCGGCGGTGGACTGAAGGGTGCCGCGCTGGTTAGTCAGACTGGCCGCGCTGAGGTTCAGGTCGCCGGTGCTTTGCAGCGTCCCGTCGGTGTTATCCAGCCGCTGGCCGCCGTTGACCGTCAGCGGGCCTTCAACGGCAGTGACCATGCCCTGCACATTATTCAGATCGTCGGCGGCAAGGGTTACCCCGCGGCGGGCGGCAATCTGTCCGCCGTGATTATCCAGCCCCTGCGCGACGCTGACCGCCAGATTGTCGGCCGCCGAGAGCAGCGAGCCGCCGCGGTTGTTGAGGCTTCCGGCGCTAATCTCTACCGGGCCCGCCCCCTCCAGCGCGCCCTGCTGGTTATTCAGCAGGCCGTCAACGCTTACGTTCAGCGCACCGGTCTGGCTGCTGACGGTACCGTTCTGGTTATCAACAGACCCGGCCCGCAGCTCTACCGCCTGCTGGCTGGCTATCTCGCCGCCGCCATTGAGCAGCGCCCCGTCCACGGCGATGCGGTTAACGCCGTCAACCGCCAGCACGGTCCCTTCGCGGTTGTCCAGCGCGCCGCCCTGCAGCAGCACGTCGTGCCCGCTCTGAACCACGCCGCGCTGGTTATTTATCGTATCCGCCAGACTGGCCCGCAGCTGTCCCTCGACGCTGGTGAGGGTGCCGTCGCTGTTGTCCAGCGTCTGGCGGTCAATCTGCAGATCGCCCTGGGCCGCCATGCGGCCGCTCTGGTTAGCGATCTCCCGGGCTGACGCCGTCAGCGCGCCGCCGGAGGCCACGATTTGCCCCCCGGCGTTGGCGATGCGATCGCCCTTCAGCTGCAGGGCGCTGGCGGCATCAATAATGCCCCCCTGATTCAGGATCCCGGCGGCCGCGCCGATAAACGCGCCGCCGTTGAGGGCCGATACCCGGCCGCCCTGATTATCGACGTCGCCCGCGTTCAGCCGCACGTCGTTTCTGGCAAGCAGCTCTCCCCGCTGGTTATTAAAGGCGTCCTGCACCCTGACGTCGGCGCTGCCGCCCGCCGCCAGCAGCGCGCCGTCGCTGTTGTTGACACTGCCAGCCGAGACACCCAGGCTCTGCCCGCTTTGCAGAGTGCCGCGCTGGTTATTGAGATCCTGCGTCAGCGAGGCCGTCAGCGCGCCCTCGCTGGCGCTGACCAGCCCCTGGACATTATTGAGCGAAGCGCCGCTGAGGCTCAGGTCGCCGGCGCTGCTCAGCTCCCCGCCCTGGTTATTCCACGCTTTCCCCTGCGCCGTCAGGCTCTCGCCGCTGATGAGCCCGCCCTGGTTATCCACGTCGCCCGCGGTCAGCGTCAGCAGACCGCCGGAACGGATCCCGGTGCTGTCAGTCAGCGTCCCGGTATTGCTGAGCGCTCCGCCCCGCGTGTCGATAGCGAGGGCATTGCGGGCCTGGATAAGGCCGCCGTCGTTAATGAGGCCGTCAGAAACAACCTGCATCGCGTCGCTGGCCAGCAGCTGGCCGCCGCTGTTATCAAGCTGACCGGCGTCAACAGTAAGCCGCTGGCTGCTTTCAATATCGCCGCTCTGATTATTGAGCGCGCCCGTCGTCAGGCGGCTGTCGCCATGCGTGGCGGCAATGATGCCCTGCTGGTTATCCAGCGAAGCGCTGCGCAGCTCCAGCGCCGTCCCGGCCAGCACGCTTCCGCCGCGGTTGCTCAGGGCGCCGCTGAAGGCGCCGTTAACCTGTGATTTTGCCGAGAGGATTTTACCGCCGTCGTTATCCAGCGAGGCGGCATTGAGGTTCATCGCCTGCTGGCTCTGCAGCGTGCCCTGCCGGTTAGCGAGTGCGCCGGTCAGCGACAGCGACGCCGCGCCGCCGTCGGCGCTGAGCAGGCCGTCGGCGTTATTCAGCGAGGTGCCCTTCAGCGTCAGGCTCTCACTGGCGCCCAGGTAGCCGGACTGATTATTGATATTGCCCGCGTTCAGAATCAGGTTACGGGCCTGCAGGTTACCGTTCAGGTTGTTGAGATCGCCGCTGTACAGGGTCAGCGTCTGGCCGGAAAGCAGCCCCAGCCCGTCGGCATCTGTCCGGGCGTTAATCAGGCTGCCGCCGTGCAGATCGACATTCAACGCGCCGGGCGTGGCGATGCGCCCGGCGGTATTATCAAGCGAGGCGGCATTCAGCGTCAGCCCATCGGCGCTCTCCAGCGTGCCGCCGCTGTTGTCAAACGCGCCGGAAAGATCCAGCGCGCTGCCGCCGGACGCGGCGCTGATGGCGCCCTGATGATTGTTAAGCTCCCCGGCGCTCAGCGCCAGCTGCTGCGCAATCAGCCTGCCGCCGCTGTTATTCACGCTGCCGGTGAAACCGGCCTGAAGCTGCCCTCCGGCAGCCAGAACCCGGCCGGACTGGTTATCGAGGGCATTCCCGCTGAGGAAGAGATTTTTTGCACTTTGCAGGTTACCGCCGCGGTTATCGATGTCGCCGGTAACGCTGAGGCTGGCATCGCCGCCGTCGGCGCTGATAAAGCCCTGCTGGCTGTCCAGCGAGCCGGCATCGATCGCCACCGTCTGCAGACCTTCCAGTGTCCCCTGGCGGTTGGTCAACGCGGCCGCGTGAATGTCGAGCCGCTGAGCAATCAGCGTGCCCGAGGTATTGTCCAGATCGCCGCTGCGAACCCCGAGGTTACCGTTACTGGCAATGCGGCCTTCGGTATTATCCATGCTGCCCGCGCTGAGCGTCATCGCCCCCGCGCTCTCGATCAGGCCGCCCCGGGTGTTGAGCAGCCCGCTGGCCCCGATCTGCGCCTCGCCGTCTCCGGTCTGCAGCAGATGGGCATTCTGCAGGGAGAGCGTTTCCCCGTGCAAATTAACCTGCTGACCCTGCGTCAGGCCGCCGTCGAGTACGATCTGCTGCCCGCTGACGCTCAGCGCCTTCGCGGCGAGGATTTTACCCTCCGCCCCGGCAATATCGCCGCCCTGAATCGTCACGCTCCCGCTATCCGAGCCGAGCTGGCCGCCGGTATTGATAAGCCTGCTGCTGGTCAGGGTGAAGTCACCGGCGCTGGCCAGGGTGCCGCCGCTGTTATCTATCTCGCGGCTGCTGAGCGAGAAGCCCTGAGCCCCCCGGGAGATGAGCGTCCCGCCGCTGTTGTCAATCTTGTCCGCGGCGCGAATATTCAGCTGGCTGGCGGCGATGGCGCTGTTGCGGCTGGAGAAGGCGCGGGCGCTGCTGAGCGTCGCCCGATCTGCATCAATCAGCGCCCCGTCCACGCTGAGGTTGCCGTCGCGGGCGGTTGCCGTCACCGCCGCCGAGCGGTTCTGGCTACCGGAGAGATCCACTTCACTGCCGGAGGCGGTAAACCCGTCGCGGCTCAGATGCGTGCCGTGGCTGGCCAGCCGTCCGGCAGCGTTGACGGTCAGCTGACCGCTGCGGGTCGCCTGGCCGTTATCGTCTATTCCCGCCCCCATTGCGCTGCCGCTATCCGCCTCCACGCTTTGGGCATTGACGGTGGCATTCCTTCCGGCAATGAGGCTGGAGCCGGCCTCGCTGCGTAAGACGCCCGACGTATCCAGGCGCAGATCCTGGTCAGCGCGCATCTGGCCGCTATTGGTCAGGCTGCCCTGATTCGTCACGCTGAGGGTTCCGCCGGTGGCAATATGTCCCTGGTTATCCAGCTGGGCCGTTTTCAGGGCCAAATCCTGCTGCGAATAGAGGGTGCCGCTGTTGGTCAGTTTGCCCTCGGCGTTGAGGGTAAATCCGCCCTGGGTGGCGCCTATCTCTCCGGCGTTACGCACCCCGACCCCGCGCTCGGTTCCCACCAGGGTGATGCGGTTAGCGTACATCCCGCCCAGCGAGGCGGTATCCACCGCAAACTGCGGGCGACCGTCCGGATCGTCGGCCTTGACCTGAATGACGTTGCCGTCGGCGTCCGTCTGGTTACGACCGGTCGTTATCTTTAAATCGCCGGCCTGCAGGCGGGCGTTAACGTCCACCGCACGGGCGATCAGCCGGGTGTAGTCCTGCCCGGTGGCGTTCATGCCGCCGCCGCTGATGGTGATTCGCCCGCGATCGACGTCATAGCCCGCGACCTGGCCGTTTTCCAGCCGCACCCGGCCGGCGGCCAGGGTATTGCGCCCGGCGTTGATAAAGCCGCAGCCGCTGCAGGTGATCCCTGCCGGGTTGGCGATAATCACATCTGCCTTTTGGCCCGCCACCTCCACGAAGCCGCGCAGCTGGCTCGGGTTCATGCTGTTGACTTCGTTAAGAATAACTTTCGCGGAACCTTTCGCCAGCCACGGGTTACCGGCAACCTGTCCGGCCAGCTGAGTCTGGGTATTGTGCTGGCTGTTGTTTAAGATGGCGCCCCGCTCGCCGACGTCGAACTGGCTGTATTTGTTGTGCGAAAGCCCCTTATCGTTGGGCGTCTGAATATTGACCTGCGGCAATCCATTACCGGTTTGCATCACGGTGGGCTGCTGTCCGCCGGGCGCGCTGCGATCGGGCGCGATAGTTTCAGCCTGCGCCGCCGCGCTAATCATGCCTCCGGCAAGCCACAGCGCCAGCGTGAGCGGGCGCAGGGCGGCGACGCATTCGGGTACGCAGCCCGGGCCGCGGCCCGTATCGCCGCCCCGGGCCCGCGCCAGTTCGGAAACAACAACCAGCATCCGGCGGGCGCGGTTGAAAATGATGCGATAACAGTGTCTGTTCATCCTTCATCCCTGTATTCAGTACTGCCAGCTGACGCTGAAGCCAAAGGTCACCGAATCTGTTTTAAATCCGTGCGGTTTCGAGAGCGGCGTTCCGCCAAAGGCGTCATAGCTGAGGCCGAGTGCGGAAATATTGCCCCGCAGCCCCGCCACGCCGCCGGCAAGATGGCGGCCCAGCAGCGTCGAGCCATCGCTGCGCCCGCCGACTTCGCCATAGTCGGCCCCGAGGTAAAACTCCTGCTCCGGCAGCGGCGTCTGCCAGGCGAGGGTATTCTGCACGTACCAGCCGTGGCTGGCGCTGAGGGTGCGTTCACCGTCGAACCCGCGCACCGTCCAGCGGTTGCCGATGGCCAACTGGTCAGGCGAGGTCAGGGGCGTGGTGCTCATCTGGCGCAGGTAGTTCATCTGATAGCGGAAATTCTGATTGCCCAGCGCAAACGGCCAGTTGAGCCCCGCGGTCCACGTGAGGATTTTGCTTTTTGCCGTAGCGTCGTAGCCGTCTTCGTACTGCTCTTCGTATGCGGGCATCGCGCCGAACCAGCGGGTGCCGCGCTGATAGCTGACGCCGCCGTCAATCGTCGCGTTGCCGATATAGTGGCGATGATCGAGCCCCAGCAGCCAGGCGCTGGTACGCCGACGCTGGACCTCGATTTCCGTGCGGTCGATGTAGTTACGGATCTCGCGAACCTGAACGCTGCTGCGCAGCGTCGTTTTACCGCTGGCGTTACGCTGAATAACGCGGCTCAGGCCG
>OKAV01000091.1_pt1 | contig 11582 bp, 10 predicted proteins | sample 1612431 | NCBI WGS metagenome assembly OKAV01 (sample SAMN04436795, study PRJEB24849) | human gut metagenome | biome: human gut; feature: NICU; material: stool | host: Homo sapiens | place: USA: Saint Louis, MO | collected 2011-05-09
GCCGGCGCGAGCTGGTCAGCGCTGTGGTGACCGCTGACGACGTTGAGACCCACAAGCCGGCGCCGGACACCTTTTTACTCTGCGCCGAGCGTATGGGCATTGCGCCGGAACGCTGCGTGGTGTTTGAAGATGCCGACTTCGGCCTGCAGGCGGCCCGCAGGGCGGGGATGGACGCCGTGGATGTTCGCCTGCTGTGACCGATGCGCTGGGGCTGGCGTCTATGCTTACCAGCAGCTTTCTCAGCGCCACGCTGCTGCCGGGCAACTCCGAAGTCGTCCTGACCGGAATGCTCATCGCCGGCGTCAGCCAGCCGTGGTGGCTGGTATTAACCGCAACAATCGGTAATAGCCTTGGTGGGGTAACTAACGTTATCCTTGGACGCCTGTTTCCACAGCGGAAGAACGTCCGCTGGCGGGAAAAGGCGGAGGGCTGGCTGAGACGCTACGGCCCTGCCACACTATTACTAAGCTGGCTGCCGGTGATAGGCGATCTGCTCTGCCTGCTGGCAGGCTGGATGCGCCTCTCCTGGGGGCCGGTGCTCTTTTTCTTATGCCTTGGAAAGGCGCTGCGCTATGGGGCTATTGCTATCGTAACGCTACAGGGTATGACGTGGTGGCAATAATTGGACTGATTGTGACCTTTGGGGCCTGCGAGCAGGCTCTTACGCATTAACCATTACAATTATGCTTAATACAATGATTTCGACAGGCGGGAGGTCAATTTGATCCCGGACGTATCACAGGCGCTGGCCTGGCTGGAAAAACATCCTCAGGCCGTAAAGGGGATCCAGCGCGGTCTTGAGCGCGAAACGCTGCGCGTAAATGCAGATGGCTCACTGGCGACGACCGGTCACCCGGACGCCCTCGGCGCGGCGCTGACCCATAAATGGATAACTACCGACTTTGCCGAAGCATTGCTGGAATTTATTACGCCGGTAGACGGCGACATCAATCATATGCTCACGCTGCTGCGCGACGTACACCGCTTCACCGCACGTAATATCGGCGACGAGCGGATGTGGCCGCTTAGCATGCCGTGCTACATCGCCCCCGGCCAGGAGATTGAGCTGGCCCAGTACGGTACCTCGAATATTGGTCGTCTGAAGACGCTGTATCGCGAAGGCCTGAAGAACCGCTACGGCGCGCTGATGCAGACGATCTCCGGCGTCCACTACAACTTCTCCCTGCCGATGGCGTTCTGGCAGGCGAAGTGCGGCGTTGAGAGCGCAGAGCAGGGCAAAGAGGCGATCTCCGCGGGCTATTTCCGCCTGATCCGCAACTACTACCGCTTCGGCTGGGTTATTCCGTACCTGTTCGGCGCCTCGCCGGCCATCTGCTCGTCGTTCCTGCAGGGTAAAAAGACCACGCTGCCGTTCGAGGAGACCGAAGGCGGCATGTACTACCTGCCGTACGCCACCTCCCTGCGCATGAGCGATCTGGGCTATACCAATAAGTCGCAGAGCAATCTCGGTATTACCTTTAACGATTTGCACGGCTACGTGGCAGGATTGAAGCGGGCGATTAAAACGCCGTCGGAGGAGTTTGCCCGCATCGGCGTAGAGAAAGACGGTAAGTACCGGCAGATCAATAGCAACATCCTGCAGATCGAAAACGAGCTGTATGCCCCTATCCGACCCAAGCGCGTGACCCGCAGCGGCGAAACGCCGTCGGACGCGCTGCTGCGCGGCGGCATCGAATATATCGAAGTCCGTTCGCTGGCCATCAACCCGTTCTCGCCGCCCGGCGTGGACGAGCAGCAGGTGCGCTTCCTCCACCTGTTTATGGTCTGGTGCGTGCTGGCGGATGCGCCGGAGATGAGCAGCGACGAGCTATTGTGTACCAAAACCAACTGGAATCGGGTGATTCTGGAAGGGCGCAAGCCGGGGCTGACGCTGGGCATCGGCTGCGAAACCGCGCAGTTCCCGCTGGCGCAGGTTGGCAAGGATCTGTTTGCCGATCTCAGGCGCGTGGCGCAGACGCTGGACGGTATTGAAGGCGGCGACGCCTACCAGCAGGTGTGCGACGAACTGACGGCAAGCTTCGACAATCCCGATTTAACCTTATCTGCTCGCATTTTGCGCGCTATGCTTGAAGACGGCATTGGCGGAACCGGCAGGGCTCTTGGCGATAAGTACCGGAAAATGCTGCGGGAAGAGCCGCTGGAGATTTTACGCGAAGCGGATTTTGTTGCCGAGCGCGAAGCGTCGCGGGTGCGTCAGCGTGAGATTGAGGCGGCGGATAGCGAGCCGTTTGCAGCGCTGGTGGCCCGGCACGCCTGACAGAAAAGAAAAAGGCCACATCACTGTGGCCAAACTTTCATCTCTGAAAACAGGGATGATGATAACAAATGCGCGTCTTTCATATACTGAGACTCGCCCGGGAACAAAGAGTTCAGTTTATTTTAAAAAAAATCACGCTCTTCAGCTGTTTTTCCCTCCTGCCCCTGGTCGGCAAGGGAACATGAAGAGTTCGGAGGAGACAAAATGCCGTTACTTGATAGCTTTACTGTCGACCATACCCGAATGGAAGCGCCCGCCGTTCGCGTGGCCAAAACCATGAACACGCCCCACGGCGACGCAATCACGGTATTCGACCTGCGCTTCTGCATCCCGAATAAAGAAGTGATGCCGGAGAAGGGCATTCACACCCTTGAGCACCTGTTCGCCGGCTTTATGCGTAACCACCTCAACGGCGACGGCGTTGAGATCATCGATATTTCGCCGATGGGCTGCCGCACCGGCTTCTACATGAGCCTGATCGGGACGCCGGATGAGACCCGCGTGGCTAAGGCCTGGAAAGCGGCGATGGAAGACGTGCTGAAGGTCAAGGATCAGAACCAGATCCCCGAGCTGAACGTCTACCAGTGCGGTACTTACCAGATGCACTCCCTGCAGGAAGCGCAGGACATTGCCCGCCACATCATCGAGCACGACGTGCGCGTCAACAGCAATGAAGAGCTGGCGCTGCCGAAAGAGAAGCTCCAGGAACTGCACATCTAGTTCCGGCGCCGCTGCCCGGCGCGTCCTGCGCCGGGTGAGTTCTGTCGATGACCGCGACCTTAACCTTCTCCTTCAGCGAACGTCCGCTGGTTCCCTTTGCCCATGATTACGCGCACGGCGACGCCGAGCCCTGGCACCAGCACGACTGCGCCCAGCTGCTGCATATTCTCAGCGGCGTCGTCAGGGTTGAAACGGCGGCAGGCTACTGGGTAGTGCCGCCGGGGCGCGGCGTCTGGCTACCGGCGGGAACGCCGCACGCCCTGCGAATGACTGGCCAGGTGGCCGCCAGAACGCTATTTATCGATCCCCTGGCCCGCGCGTGGCTGCCGTTGAGTTGCCAGATCGTGCAGATTGTGCCCCTGCTGCGCGAGCTAATTGTTGCCGCGCTCGATCTGGAGGAGCGCTACGCGCCCGGCAGCCGGGCGGAGCGCATCTACGAGCTGATCCTTGACGAAATTCGCCTCATGTCGGTGCTGCCGTTCGGTCTTCCCGAGCCGGAAAGCCCCGCGCTGCGCCGGCTCTGCCAGCAGGTGCGCGATAATCCCGGCGAAGCCTGGAGCAGCGCCAGGGCCGCGCTGGCGGCGAATATCAGCGAGCGCACGCTCAACCGCCGCTTCCGCCAGCAGACGACGCTGAGCTGGAGCGAGTGGGTGCGGCGGGCAAGGCTGATGGAGGCGCTGGTGCGGCTCGCCCGGGGGGAGCCGGTGCTGAGGGTGGCGCTGGATCTCGGCTACGGCAGCCACAGCGCCTTCACGGCCATGTTTCGCCGGGTGATGGGCGTCTCACCCAGCGATTACTTTCATCACGACTAGGGCGCGTCGCCCGCCGCGTTGAGCAGGGCCTGCAAAGAGGCGCGGGCAACATCGCTGTCGATGCCGACCCCCCAGCGGCTGCTGCCGTCGGCCCGCAGGCAGCGGATATAGGCCACCGAGCGGCTGTCGCTGCGCTCCCCGAGCGTATGCTCATGGTAGTCGCGAATCACCACGCTTTGGCGCAGCAGTCCGCCCAGCGCCGCGGCGGCGGCGGAAAGCAGCCCGTTGCCTTTTCCTTCCAGCCGCCGGGTCTGAGCGCCGACGGCGACCGTCGCCTTCAGCGCCAGTTCGCCGTTGTTCAGGCTCTCGCTGGTGTATTGTTTTAGCTGCAGCGCCGGCTCCTGGGTCAGGCCATAGCGCGCCCGGAACAGCTGCCAGAGCGCGCTGTGGGTCATCTCGCGGCCGTGGGTATCCGTTTCCCGCTGCACGTGCTGGCTGAAGTCCTGCTGCAGCCCGCGCGGCAGCCTGAGGCCGTGATTCTGCTCGATAAGCCAGGCGCTGCCGCTTTTGCCCGACTGGCTGTTGACGCGGATCACCGCCTCATAGCTGCAGCCGATATCCTGCGGATCGATGGGCAGATAGGGCATATTCCAGCGTTCGCCGGGCCTGCGGGCATCAAATCCTTTCTTAATCGCATCCTGATGCGAGCCGGAGAAGGCGGTATAGGCCAGGCTGCCCGCCCAGGGATGGCGCGGATGAACCGGCAGCTGGTTACAGGCCTCCACCACCTCGACGACGCGGCGCATATCATCAAAGCGCAGACCCGGGGAGATACCCTGGCTGTAGAGGTTCATGGCCAGCGTCACCAGGCAGACGTTGCCGGTGCGCTCGCCGTTGCCAAACAGGCAGCCCTCGACGCGATCGGCCCCGGCCATCAGGGCCAGCGCGGTGCTGGCGACGCCGGTGCCGCGATCGGGGTGCGGATGAACTCTGATGCAGACAGCCCGGCGGCGGGAGAAATGGCGGCAGAAATACTCTATCTGATCGGCGTACACGTTGGGCGTACTCACCTCCACGGTGGCAGGCAGGTTGACGATCATCGGCCGGTCGGCGCCGGGCTGCCAGACGTCGGCCACTGCCTCGCAGATCTCAAGGGCGAAATCCGGCTCGGTAAAGCAGAACGTCTCCGGCGAGTACTCATACTGCCAGCGGGTCTGCGGATGCTGGTCGCACTGCTGGCGGATAAGCCGCGTAGACCTGACGGCAAGATCGACGATCTGCGCCTTATCCATGTTAAACACCAGCTCGCGAAACAGCGGGGCGGTGGCGTTATAGAGGTGAACCGTTGCGCTGCGGGCGCCGCGCAGGGCGTCAAAGGTGCGCAGGATCAGCGACTCCCTGGCCTGGGTCAGCACCTGGATCGTCACATCATCGGGAATGCGCGCCTCATCAATCAGCTGGCGCACGAAATCAAAGTCGGTCTGCGAGGCCGACGGAAAGGCGACCTCGATCTCTTTAAAGCCGCAGCTCAGCAGCAGGTTCCAGAACTGCAGCTTGCGCTCGCCGTCCATCGGCTCCGCCAGCGCCTGATTGCCGTCCCGAAGATCGGTTGACAGCCAGCGCGGGGCCTGGCGCAGCGCGTTGTCCGGCCAGCGGCGGTCCGGCAGACTTATTTTTTCACTGGGGCGGTATTTATTCGCGGGGTTATTGAGCATAGTCTTCTCCTGTTGTCCGCTTTTATCCTCACCCGCGGGCGCGGGCGCCGCTTTAGCAAAGCGGACAACTGCTGGCGAAAAATGGACAAAAAAAAGCCCTCTTCGCAAAGAGGGCCCGGAGATCTAGTGCGCGCCGCCGCCGCCGCCTCCGGCGCCGAACGGCGGTCTGGCAAACCACACCAGCGTCAGCAGCACCAGGAAGACGCCCGCCGACATCCAGAAAATCTCGTTGGCGGAGATAATCAGCCCCTGATTGGTGATCTGCTGCGCTATCCAGCCGGAGGCCTGCTGCTGCGACATCCCCATGCCTTCAAGCTGGCTGTACATCCGCTGCGCGTCCGGCGCATAGGGCGTCACCGACTCCGTCAGATGCACGTGATGCATCGCCTCGCGGTTGGTCCACATGGTGGTCGTTATCGACGTACCGATGGAGCCCGCCAGCGTACGGGTGAAGTTCGACAGACTCGACGCCGCCGCCAGCCGCTCCGGCGGCAGGCCGGAGAGGGTAATGGTGGTCAGCGGCATAAAGAAGCAGGCCACCGCGAAGCCCTGGATAAACTGCGGCCACGCCGAGGCTCCGAAGTCCATACCCGGCGCACAGGTGTAGGCGCGCCAGTAGAAGCAGACCGCGTACATGATAAAGCTGAAGGTCACCAGCCGGCGCATGTCCAGCTTGTGGGCAAAGCGGCCAATGATCGGCGATAGCAGTACCGGGATCACGCCCACCGGCGCCGAGGCAAGCCCGGCCCAGGTCGCCGTGTAGCCGTACACCTCCTGCAACAGCTGCGGCAGCAGCACGATAGCGCCAAAATAGAGCATATAGGCGAGGCTGATGCACAGGCAGCCGATGGTGAAGTTGCGCGACTTAAACAGCGACAGATCGACAATCGGGTGCTCGTCGGTCAACTCCCAGACGATGAGGAAGCTCAGGGCCACCACCGCCACGATGGTGAGAACGATAATCTCCGTCGAGTTGAACCAGTCCAGCTCTTTGCCGCGGTCGAGCATCACCTGCAGACAGCCGATGCCCACCACCAGCAGCCCCAGCCCCACGGCGTCAATGCGCCGCTGCTCGGTGCGGGTTTCCCGCCCGCGCAGGGTTTGCAGGGCGAGCAGGACGACCACTGCGCCGATCGGCACGTTGATAAAGAAGATCCAGCCCCCGTGGTAGTTATCGCTGATGTAGCCGCCGAGGATCGGCCCGCAGATAGGGGCTACGATCACCGTCATGGACCACAGCGCCAGCGCCACCGAGCGCTTGGCCGGCGGATAGTTGCTCAGCAGCAGGCTCTGGGAGAGCGGGATCAGCGGCCCGGCGACAATACCCTGAATGACGCGAAAGAAGATAAGCATCGTCAGGCTGCTGGAGACCCCGCAGGCCCAGGAGGCGATGGCAAAGGCCACCGTCGACCACAGAAACAGCTTCACCTCGCCGACGCGCTTGGCCAGCCAGCCGGTAATGGGGATCGAGATGGCGTTCGCCACCCCGAACGAGGTAATAACCCAGGTGCCCTGGCTCAGGGAGGAGCCGAGGTTACCGGCGATGGTCGGGATCGCCACGTTGGCGATCGTCGAGTCCAGCACCTGCATGACCGTCGCCACGACAGCGCAATGGTCATGATGACCAGCTGCGCCCCCTCCAGCGGTTTTTGCTGTTGCATTGCGTTCACCTCGGGTTAGCCGGCGTTGGCCTTCACGATACCGTCGATCAGCGCGTTAACCGGGCCGAGGCTGATTTCGCGGGCGTTACTTTCATAGGCCGGGGTGCTGCGCACCTGCGTCGCCAGCATTTTACCGTCGCGCTGGCTGGTATTGACCTTCACCAGCGTTGACAGACCAATGCGCAGCGGATGCTTCGCCAACTGCTGCTCGTCAAGCTCGACGCGGACCGGCAGGCGCTGAACCACCTTGATCCAGTTGCCGGTAGCGTTCTGGGCGGGCAGCAGCGAGAAGGCGCTGCCGGTGCCCATATCGAGACCGACGACTTTGCCTTTGTACTCCACGTCGTCGCCGTAGATATCTCTGATTACCGTCACCGGCTGGCCGATGCGCATATGCGCCAGCTGGGTCTCTTTAAAGTTGGCGTCGACCCACAGACGGGTGGCCGGCACCACCGCCATCAGCGGCGTGGTCGGGCTGATCTGGGCGCCCGGCTGCACCGAGCGGCGCGAGACGTAGCCGGTCATCGGGCTGACGATTTTCGTCCTCTGCAGGGCAAGCCAGGCGTCGCGCACCTGCGTTGCCGCCTGCTGCACCGCAGGCTGGTCTTCAAGTCGGGTATTGAGGATCATCGCCTGGTTGGCGTTGTACTGCTGAACGGCGACATCGAGCTGGGCCTGGGCGCTGGCAACCGCATCGCGGGCGTGCTGCAGCTCCTCGCGGCCAATCAGATTGGCGGTGCCGAGGGGAATGCGGCGCTGAAGATCGGTTTCAGCCTGCGCCAGATCCGTTTTTCTCAGCTCGATATTCGCCTGCAGCTGCTTGCTGTTGATCATCAGCTGCCGGGTCTGGCGCACGCTGGAGGCCAGCGCCGTCTGCGCTTTTTCAAATGCCTGCTGGGCGTCGGTAGGATCGAGAGTGACCAGCACGTCTCCCTTTTTCACAAAGTCGGTATTTTCCGCCCACACTTTGGTGACGCTACCGGAGACCTGCGCCATGATCTGCACCTGATTCCCCGCCACGTAGGCATCGTCCGTCTCTTCGTAATGACGAAGCACTAAAAACCAGTAGATACCGTAAGCCACTGCAATTAAAACAAAGAGTAGGGTCAGCAGGAGAAGAAGGCCCTTGCGCTTGCCTTTCTTCTTTGCCGGTTGCTGCGGGGGTTGAATCTCCGCATTAGCGCTCATGTTGTTCTCCACTTTCTTATTATTTCACATCGGCTTCGCCGAGCTGTTTTCGTCAGACAGGCCAGCAGTTTTGCGACTGCTGGCCTGTCAGGTTTCTTATTTTTTTCTAACGAGTGAAAGCGTTACGTGCTTAGCTGAGAGCGTCCATTACCACGCCCTCTTCTTCCATCTGGTCGAGGCGAAGCAGTAATTTGCGGGTAATCTGTTCGAGCTGCTCTTTTTCACTGCTGCTCAGGGAGGACCAGAGTTCATGCAGGCAGCTGTGCTGCGGCGGCAGAACCTCTTCGAGGAACTGCTGGCCCTTTTCCGTAAGCTGCAGGTGCAGGCAGCGGCGATCGTTGTCGCTTTCGCGGCGCTCGATCCAGCCGCGCTTCTCCAGCTCATCGGCAATACGGGTGGCATTGGTGCGGGAGGAACCCAGGGCACAGCTTAGCTCAGAGGGCTGAATGCTGTGGTTTTCCTGCGACTCCAGGGTGATCAGCGCCATAAACAGCGTTTCATTAATGCCCTGGGCCTTCAGCATCTTATTGCGGTTTTCCAGCAGTTTGCCCTGCATGTGCATGCACAGGCGGGTGAGCAGAATTTCCTGATAAGGGAAGTCTTCCTGGCGGCTGGCGCGGAATTTAAGCATTTGTTCAATGGGTGTAAATGAACTGTCCATTTGGCATAACCTCATTAATTTCAGTCGATATAGTAACTACGGTTACAAATAAAGTAAATGAATTAATATGAGGTTATGCATTTCAGGAATGGCTAGGTCACATCGTCCTGCCGGTGATAGCCGCGCCACCACACCAGCAGCTTGAGTACGGCAAGGGTGCCGCCCGCCAGGCAGACGCCCGTCCATCCCGCACGCTGCCATGCCCACGCCGGCAGCAGCGAGCCCACGGCGCCGCCAATAAAGTAGCAGGTCATGTAGCTGGCGGTAAGGCGATTGCGGGCCTCCGGGTGGGTGCGATAAATCACCGTCTGATTGGTGATGTGCACCCCCTGAACGGTGAGGTCCAGCGCCAGAATGCCGACGATCAGCGCCAGCAGCGAGGCGTGTCCCCACCAGATAGCGATCCACGATAGCAGCAGCAGGAGCAAGGCGCCGGTGGTCGTCAGATGGGCGCGGCCTTTGTCTGCCTGAACGCCCGCCGGGCGTGCTCCGAGGGCGCCAGCGGCTCCCGCAAGGCCAAACAGGCCGATGGTACTTTCAGAGAAATGCCAGGGGGCCCCCGCCAGTAAAAAAGCCATTGAGGTCCAGAGAATGCTGAAGTTGGCAAAGGACAGGCAGCCGAGCAGCGCCCGGGTGCGCAGTACCCGGTTGGTTGCAAAGAGGGTAAATACTGAGCCGAGGATCTGCGGATAGCTGAGCTGTGTCTCCTGTTTGCTTTTCGGAAGGCCGCGCCACAGCGCCAGAGCCATTACCGCCATCAGCGCGCTGGCGACCCAGTAAACGGTCCGCCAGCCGCCGAGGTCGGCCAGTACCCCGGCCACGGTGCGCGCCAGCAGAATGCCCAGCAGCAGGCCGCTCATGATGGTGCCCACCACGCGCCCGCGCTGCGCCGGGGCGGCGAGGGTAGCCGCCAGCGGCACGAGGATCTGGGCAACGACCGAGAACAGCCCGGTGAGGGCGGTGCCGATCAGCATCATCGATAGCGAATGGCTGCTGGCGGTGATAAGCATCCCGCCCGCCGCCAGCAGGGTCATCACCACGGTCATCCGGCGGCGTTCGAACATATCGCCCAGCGGCACCAGAAACAGCAGCCCGGCGGCATACCCGAGCTGGGCGGTGGTCACGATAAAGCCGGCCTGGCCGGGCGAGATGGCCAGGGCGCGGGCGATGGTATCGAGCAGCGGCTGGGGATAGTAGTTGCTGGCCACCGCGAGGCCGGTGGCGACGGACATCAGGGCGATAAGCGTCGGGCTAAGCCCGTGGGCAGTTTTTTTCATGGCGGAACGTGAGGCGTTTTTTTACAGGTGCTTAATCATAACGACGGCGGACGGAAATGAGGAAATTGTCGTGTGTCGGATAGTGCACAGGGACATCATGGTCTCCGGGCGTTTTTGGCGGGCTTCTCGCTAACAAAAAGAGAGGAGCCCCCGCGGGCTCCCTGATAAATGGCGAGGCGCTGCGAGAAATTTACTTCTGCGCCGCCAGCGCTGTTTTCACCCAGCCGTCAAACACCTGCTGGTGGGCGCCGATCCAGCCGTCAACGTGCTCATTGATATCCGCTTCCGAGGCGTGCCCCGCGTGCATCATGGCGTTTTCGGCGTTGATGTCGGCCAGCGGCAGCTTCATGATGGCGAACAGCTTCGCCGCCGCCGGGTTCTTCTCCGCCCAGGCTCGGTTAGCGACAATGCGCTCGCTGTTGACCGGGAAGCCGTAGTTCTTGCCGTTGGGCAGCGTGGTGTCGATATCCTTCTGCTTGCCGGGCATCGAGGAGTAGGGCACCTCTATCCACACCACGTCTTTGCCCGGCTTGAGGATGTCGCTGACCCAGTACGGCGTCCAGGTGAAGTAAAAGATCGGTTTTCCCTCTTTATAGCGGGCGATGGTGTCCGCCATCATCGCCGCGTAGTTGCCCTGGTTGGCGGTAACGGTATTGCTCAGCCCGTAGGCCGCAATCTGGTGATTGATAACATCGTCGCAGCCCCAGCCCGGCGTGCAGCCGACGAGATCCGCTTTGCCGTCGCCGTTGGTATCAAACAGTTTCGCCAGCGTCGGATCCTTTAGCTGGTCGATTTTAGTAATGTGATACTTATCGGCGGTTTTCTTGTCGATCAGGTAGCCCTGCGCGGCGCCGGTGACGTACTCCCCCTCGCGGTAGAAGACGTTATCGCCGCCCGCCGCGGCGTACATATCGTCATGCAGCGGCGCCCAGTTGACCGCCATAAAGGTCACGTCGCCGGCTGCGACGGAGGTATAGGCGACGTTGTAATCCACTTCGCTGGGCTTCTCCACGGTGTAGCCGAGCTTCTCAAGGGCGCGGCTAACCAGCAGCGTCTGAAAGGTCTCTTCCGAAATGTTGCTCTGCGCCGGTTTAACGGTAATGCCTTTGCCGGGCAGGTCGGCCGCAAGGGCGCTGGCCGAAAGCAGCGCGCCAAGCGCCGCGGTGAAAACTATTCTGTATCGCATCGGGGTTCCTTCATGCTGGTCAGGAGAGGGCGGGGGCGGCTGCCCCGCACGGTAAACAGTCGAACGAGGAGTCCTGCAGGGCCGGTGGCGTACCAGCGGCGGCTGCCGCGGCTGCGGGAGTCGCGGCCGACGGCCTGGGTCAGG
>OKAV01000093.1_pt1 | contig 11475 bp, 20 predicted proteins | sample 1612431 | NCBI WGS metagenome assembly OKAV01 (sample SAMN04436795, study PRJEB24849) | human gut metagenome | biome: human gut; feature: NICU; material: stool | host: Homo sapiens | place: USA: Saint Louis, MO | collected 2011-05-09
TCACAAAATCGTTTCTGTTTCTCGGTCATTCGCATGTTATTCACCGCCTTTCTGTCTAATAATTTATCACTTCATGTACTTCTCTACATTCTCTTGTATATGCTTATCTTTCCAACCGCCATGCCCACAATAAACAAGCTTACAATCATCAATTTCCTTTGGTGTGGCTTCTCTCGTCATTTCGACAATAGATGCATTCTTTTTTATCTGCACAGACATTACAACACGCATTGAAACAGTTGAGTGCTTCGGCTGTGGATATTCATGTGTTAACGATACATACCAATAGCTTTTCATGTTCTCTCTCCTAATTGTTTTTATGTATATTTGTTTATTGTAAGACAAACACTTTAATCCCTGTTATACTCATTGAAAGACAGCAACTCCTTTTTGCTTCATGTAACACTTCCAGTTATTTCAAAACATAATCTGCTGTCTGGCCACTAGATATTTTATCTGGTGGTTCTTCATGTGAAAACAATCCAAATATCCGACAAAACTTGACAGCTGTGTTACACTTGTTTTAGGTAGCACTCTTTCATAATAGCTAAAGTTCATAAACTACAAGTGACACGAGATTTTCACTAACGCTACCTAGCCACTAGATCCCATTTCTAGTGGCTTTTTTATGTACGAAAAAAAGACCACTCAAAGAGTGATCTTTAATATTATTTATCTTTTTTGTATAGTTCTTGAGATTTCTTTTCATTATAATCATTAAGAAAAATTCTTAAATCTCGTGCTAGCTTTTCATTCTCATGTTCTTTCACTTTCTCATCTTCCATACGTTCAAACTTAGACAATATGTCTTTCCGAATTATTAAAGTATAGTATATAATAATTTGTATTAGCGTTCCTAACATTATTATAACTAATATTCCTAGTATTAATACTAGGAACCCATGTATTAATGAAAATAATAAATCGTTTAACAAAGATAATAACGTAAAGAGTGACGAACTAAAAAAACCTAAATTAATCATTCTTATTAAAAACTTTAAATCATCTTTATCTTTTAACTTTCCAAAAAAAGAATTAGAATCTGCACCTAAAACAAAAGAATATAATGAAAAATATATACCAATTAAAACTGTGGCAACTGTTATAATATTATCATTTTTATAAACTAATGCATCTACTAATATAGAATAAACTATATTAATATCGTCCTTAAATATAAAAAAAACTAAACCAGCTATAAGAGTGCTCATGACAACCAAGATAATCAGTATGCTATGCAATAATTTATCCAATAATTTCATCCGGAACACTCCTATCATCCTCTATTTTAATTTAATTTCGTCAATAGAAATATTCTTAAGTGGTAAAAATTTACGGTACTCAGGATTTTTGTTTCTATTGTGATAATCATAATAATGTTCAGTAAATTTATTTGCTAAAAAATCAAAACCATTTGATTTTATCTCTCCTAAATCAGTATTGTATAACCCATCCAATTTAAGATTGATTGTTTCTTTTTCTTGAGTTTTTGGATTTAAAAAAGTTACTTTGGCTGATACTAAGTAATCTGATTTTATATTAATCATTTCTAAAATCTTAGATACCATGTCAGAAGACATATTTTTCCTCATTCTACCTTTTTTAAAGACGATGGTTGTTTCATTAGCCCCCATCTCTTTACCAGCGTTCACCGGTGACTCTACTGCCTTCTCCAACAATGTTTTATGTTCTCCGTAATCTTTAAAAACAGAATTTAATGAAAAATCATCATTTTTAACAGTAATGACGATTTCTTTTATGCTCTCACTTGCTTTGACTAAGGATAACATTTTTTCTTTTATAATAGGTACTAATTTAACCGTATATTCATCACCTTCAAGGAATTGACTCAAATATCCTTCTAAAGCATTTTTTTTAGGACCTAAATTAGTGAATTCCATTAATAAAAGATGTGCTTCACAAATAAATAAACAAGTATTAGGTTGGTAAACATCACCAGATATTTCTTCTAATTGCTCAGATCCAATTTCGCCTGCAAAAGGCTTATCTTCAAGAAATTTACCTATCCAAACTGTTCTGTTCCCTACTTCATACTCATAACCATCCATAGCCATACCATTATCTTTACGTTTCATTTCAGGAAATCTATGTCTAGATAAAAAGATGAATTTACCATCAACTTCTTTTGTTCGATCCTTTGCTTGTTTATTATTTATGTGATCAATCAAGTTACTAATAGGGTAGTCCGTTTTCTCACCATTTTTACAAATAAACACGTTAAAATACAAAGCTTTCATCTTAATCCTCCACATGAATTTATATCTACTATATTAATTAAATCAAAAAGAAGTCAGAAAAACAAGCATTTTTCTTGACTTCTTTCTAGTAGATATAATCATAAGGATTACAATCCATATTATACACAAGAACAAACGTTCGATCAAGTGTAACTAGTACTTACAAATAAAAAAGAGACACCAGCTTGCTAGTGTCTCATCATGAATGTAGTAGAAACATCTATTGACGATCCTAATTTTATTTAAGCAGCAAAAGCTACTTACTGGAACAATAGGAGTCGAACCTATACCGACGGTTTTGGAGACCACTGCTCTACCAGTTAAGCTATATCCCATTAACACTCACAAACCTGTAGAAAAAAGAGAGAGGAATTACACCCCATTTCTTTTAGTTTGAGAACGTCTGATTTGTGAGTGATCATTTGCAAACTACATACCGCTATCTTGACAAGTGCTTTCAGCGTACGTCTACGTGTAAGCTTAATGCCAAGTTTATTGCAATATTTGGCTACCTACGACTAAACGAGACCAAAAGAACTGGACTTTCCACATCCTTATTCTTTATTTTTTTGTAGGTAGCCTCAAAAGATAAGCGAAACGGAGCTAAGATAGGTAATGCATGCCTTACCTCGTTTCCTTATCTTTCGACACTACCATAGTAACATCTAAATATTGATAAAAACCGCCAACTTTCCGCAAAAAAACCGCCAAAAATTTTATCTATAGGCGATTATTTTTCCATTTCGATACGCTTCAGCAAATTCAATTAAAGCTTCTGATTTCATACGTTGAATACTTCTTTCAGAATATCCAACTTCTCTAGCAATCTTGTAATTAGAGTAATGATCCTGCACACAAAAACTGTAGTGCAGAATTTGTCTACTAGTCAAACTCAAAGCCATAAGTGCAGATAAAATTGCATCTCTTTCTGCTTCTGCATCAGCTAATTGTACCAGTGCATCTTCTGTTTTGTTTCCGTGGCTTTGGCTTTTAGGCATCTCTGTAATAATTGGTGATTTTAAATCTATCAAAGAACGACCAGCTATTCGCTCTAAACGTCTAAAACTCTTCAACACATTTCTAGCATTCGCTTTTGTTTGTCGAAAATCTACTTCTTTTAACAATAGAATCAAGTGAAATCGCTCCTTTTATGGTATAATAATTTATAATAAACATATCATCATTTAAGAGTTGCTTAGCGGAAACTAAGTAGCTTTTTTTATTTATCCAAACATATATAAGAAATGCTTATTCTTTGCTCATCAGCGACTCTATATGATATAAATTATACTAAGAATACTATTCCAATAGCTATTCACTTCTCAGCCAGTCGGCGGAAACCGACTGGCTATTTATTTATCAAAATATTCATCACTCATACATGTTTGTAGTCAACAAATTATTGGTTGACTATAAAGAAAACAATAATAATTCTACAATATTTTACAATCTTCCATTCGTCATCTTTCACATCATCTTTATTCATTTGATATTTTCCATCTAATAAATATTTTTGGCATAGAAAGTATTTTCAAATCTATTTTTCAATGGTATAATCACTTTAACTTTCTTGGGGATTTTATTTATGAAATAAATTTCCTCCTTTTCTACATTAACTTCTGGTAAACAGTTAATAGTAGTACACGTCTCTACAAGAGATTTATTGTCGATTTTTAATCGGCTATTTAATAGCACTTTATTTGGGGAAAGTGCTAACTCACACCTAAAGAACAACTGGCGGAAAACAGTTGTTTCTACCACATAAGTCAGCTAGTGGTCAGCTGGCTTTTTTTGTTGCCTTAAATTTCATAGTAATGTATTATTAATTGTCTCTATCTGAGATGAAAATGTATCTATAACTAGCTAGCGGAAACTAGTTAGTTTTTTTATACTATTTTTTGTTGGTTTTAAAACTACTTAGCCTTTTTATATAAATGTGAACGTCGAATAATTGAATATTAAATTCTTTAAATTTAAGCATCTTCTTTACTCGCTTTCTAACCGAATAATTCTCTTTGATCTGTTTACCCGTTTTACCCACTACACTTGTTCCTCCAAACTTGTAATTTCTATTTCTGTTCGTGGTCGTATACTGTACAACTTTTGACAAACCATTACAGCAATTTGACCATCGTTTTTATATAAAATACCTTCGGCAGCATCAGTGACTGCTTTGAAATAATTATCCAAATCAGGCTTTTTATCGCAATATTTCCGCTCTAATTCCACTTCTAAGCGTTTCTTATTAGAGCTTAGTACATATTTAGGAGCAGAAATATAAAACATCACATGTGCGAAAACTGGTTCTTTTTCAATCAACTTTGCTCTTGATTTACGAAGATAATTCTTTACTTGATTTTTGTATTCTTTCATCGCTCGATCTTCGTAGGTTTGAACATAATTTCCGCGCCTTGCGAATCTTGGGCGACTTTGTGGCTTAGGCTCAATCGGTAGAATAATTCGCATCTTTTCCACCTCGAACCTTACAAATCGGCTTCTTTGACGAATACTCCGTTTACCATTTCCCCTTGGCGATTTTTGATTTCGCTATATGCTTGATTTAGGCATTCGTATAAGTCCATGTTATTTTGCATAGCGAGAATAATTAATGTCACAACCATATCACCGATACCATCTCTTAGGTCGTTTTCGTTGTTTCTTGCCAATGCAGCACCAACTTCTCCGACTTCCTCAATCACTTTTAGCATTTGCTTTTCGGGTTCCGCTTTATCTAAACGCTTTTCTTTCGCCCATTCTTCCACTAATTTAACTAATTCATTCATCTAAAATTCCTCCCCGAAATCTAATTCACGTTTTAGCTTGCTGTGAATCGATTCTAGCTCTTTTTTGTATTCTTTGACTGTTTGTATTGTTTTACCACTAGAAAGCACATAATCGCGTTCTATTGCGACGAGAGCCTTACTTAAATTGCCATAATAACCAATCAAAGCGAGAGACTCTTTTTCTGTACCGTCTTTATCAGTCAAAATGGTTAACTCTCCGTGTTCGTTTCGTCTCGCTTTATTTACGATTACTTGCTTATCATCGCTAGTAATTCGATAATCAAGTACCTTCATTTCAATCATGATTTACTCTCCTCCCGACAATTCTTGTATTTGTCTTTTTAGAGCTGCTTGCTCTTCTGGTGATAATTTTTCCTCTTCTTGTTTTGGTTCATTTACCCAATCTGGTAATTGTTCTTGTCTAACTGGAGGATTCGTATATCTTGCTTGCGTTGTCGTTTCAGACAAGTCGTATTCATCGTTAAAACGTTCATCACGTATCCAGCGGAACAATTCTTGTGGATGATACCAGTCGTTTAATTTGATATACTTAAGATAAGCTTTGTATCCTGTTTTAAACCGTTCGAAGTCTTCATCTGACTTAATTTTCTTTAAGAATTGCTCTTTGGCTTTTTTCTTATTGGTTTTCTTCGGATATGTTTTCCAAACTTTTTCAAATAATTCAGACATGGTTGAACTTTGTTCAACACTATATATATTCTTTGTATTATTCTTTGTATTATTAATTAATGTATTATTCTCTGTGAAGTTTTCTTCACTAGGGGTAGTGAAATTTTCTTCATCCCCCTCCTGATGATTTTTTCCATAGGTGATGAAATTTTCTTCACTAGGGGTGTAAAATTCTGTATCAGTTGGATACGGTAAGATATAGATATGTCTCCGATCTACCATTTTGCTGTTTGGCTTATAAAAAATTTGCATTTTTATATAGTTTCTTTCTTCTAACTGTTTCAGCCATGAAATAATTGTTCGCTTGCTAACGTTATACAGATTTGCAAAATATTGATTCGTTGCCCAACAATAGCCTCTTTCATTTGCTAATGCCGTTAGCTCTCCATACAATAATTTTGCATTCCCATTTAAGTGGTTATCATAGCGAACAATCGCTGGGATAATGGCGTAATATCCTCTATGTTCATTCACTAGTTATCCTCCTCATCAACAACGACCGTATAAACATATTTATGCTTAATTTCTCCGTTAACGACTTTTTTTATTGTTTGTGCTTCAATAGCTATTCCTTTACCATTTCTTGAACCGATATAGACAAATGCTAATAGTTCAAAAAATAGTTTTTGACTCGATGTTAATTGCCTGTATTTTTCAAGTAATTCCTCTACCAAACTGTTAACCTCCGATATTCAACTTCTTACGTTCTTCAACGTTTAGTTTTACTGGTTTAATTTGATACTTGTTTAAAAAGTTCTTAGTACCTATCTGATGTTCTTCTTGATGATGTTGACGACAACCAGCGTAAAAAGTAAATGTTTCGTGATTAATCTTTTGACGATTTCGCCCCATACCGACTACCTCGATATGACAAACATCGGCATGTTTCCCACAAATACAACACTTACGGTATTTAAGGCAGTAATAAAACCATTTGTTATTTTCTAGCAAGTATTGGTATCTCTTTTCTAGTGGTACATTATTTTTCAAAATGAATTCGATTAAAAAACTAATCCATTCTGTTGCTTCATGTCGTGTAGCCTTACTATGTTCAAAATACACGCCACTTTTAGCTTCGTAGTAATACTTTAAAACTTCCTCTATCCATTTGGGTTCGTCATAACTCCAACGAGCTATATCAGCTATTAAAACGTGAGAAAGTGCATTCTGTTTTTGAGACATTTGTCGATTATCTAATAGTTCAACTTTTACTAAATTGTCATCGTTGTTAGCTAGGAGTTTGAGGAAATTCGAGTTGATCTCATCCTCAAACTCAATCGCCAATTTATTTCCTTTGTGTTTTATGATTTTTCCAATCATTCAATCACTTCTTATCTTCTTGAACCTTCTGCCTAGATTCATAAAAATTTATCCACTTCGCAAGCAATTTAGAAATAACACCATAATCATAAGCACTATATTCTTCAAATGCTTTTTTAGGATTCAAATCAGAATCATTTATAGCTAACGATTTCACAGCTTCAAATTCTTGCCCTGCCAGCTCGGCTACTCTACTAATTGATGCGTTCAACATATCAATTTGCCGTTCAGTAATTGCAGTATTTTTTAGCTGTTCTTTTTGGTATTTATCAGGATCATCATCATCTGTTGCGATATTAAAAAATTTCAATAAAAAATATTTTTCCGCATACGTTAGTGCTTTTCCTACACCCTTTTCTCCTTCAATATCTACTCCTTGGCTATACCATGAACAAGCAACAATCTCAGAAGGATTATGAATATTAATCCATGTCATCATTAACTCTAGCTCTGTAAAATACGTTGTACGTTTTTTGGCTACAGGCTCTTTCTTTACTTTATCCGCTTTCCATACCTCATCTTGTGATTCCCGAACTTGATGAGCAACAATTTCTGGCTTCAAAATTAATCCAACTTGATTTATGACTGTATTCAATGCGGATAGTACATCGCTTGACCCCACATAGCTGTACTGCTGGCCACGTTTACTTTTTTGAATATATGGTGCTTTTTGTCTCACATACGCTAATTTTTGATAAACATTCAACTTAGAAAAATCTGTTTTGGTTGCTTCAGTCATTCAATAAGCCCTCCTTATATCTTTTTCCTGAACTCACATATTCAATTAAATACACGTTTTCTTCGCCTAATTCTTCTATCAAATCAACGATTGTATCTTGTGTAGCAATTTTTTTACAGGTGAGTACTGGTTGTCCTGTATAAAGACATTTCATTGCAAAAGTTAGCTCAAACACACCGTCTTCATCAGCAATTTCATTTCCAAAACAATCAGTAGTGTCCACTGGATCATCTTCATAGGTTTCCTTATATAGTTTTTCAGTCGGCTCTGTTAAATATCTATCTAGTACATTAGCTTCTCTACGATTCATTCACAAAACCTCTTTTCTGTGTTAAAATTTTTCTAGTATAATTTTGTATGCGACTATTTGTTTGGCGGCTTAAGTCGCTTTTTTGTCGTCATGCGACACCTCTGCGCTCTTTTTGTTGCTGGTACCATAAATCAGCAATTTTTGGGGCTTGCTTTAGTTTTTCTTTTCTTGTCATTTAATTCTACCTACTTTCTTTGCCATACTTTAACTTGAAAGGTGATGAATAATTTGAAAAAATATTTTGATGTTTTTGTAAAATGTGTAACTACTATCGGAGCTTTATTTGCTATTTGGAATGTGATGCAAAACAACAATCAAATAAAAAAAGTTAATTATGAAAATGAGCAAAATATAAAGTTAGAACAATCAAAAAATATTTCTGTTTGGAACAATGAACAATCAAATAAAAATAGCCCCATATCGCTCGAAAAAATTCCAAATGTGATAGCTAATAATTCGAATCAAGCACCAGTATATAAAGTATTTGTTATTTCTATTCCTAATAAAATAGACAATGATTCATTATCTAAAAAAGTATCTTTCGCTTCAGAATTTAACAGCTATAAATATTTAGAAACTCTGCCACCAGGAAAAGTCGAATTAAGTCTTCCTGTTTTACCAAATGCTATGGGGGGCATTCATGGTGTACCTATAATATTTTTTACGGATTTTAGAAATGTTGAATGGTATAGGGATCAACAAGGGCGCCTCATGGAGTATCCCAAATACGAAACTTTTTTAAATAAAAATGGAATTAATCCACCATATCGTTAAAAATTGTCAATATCGCTAAAACAATTAATACAATAGATGCAACCGAAATTAATAAGCCGACAGAGTCATATAAGAAATTTGTAGGACTTTTCTTTATAATATTTATCCATGACACTAGCGAATCCCCTATAAAAAATGCCATGATTAACAACATTGATATTAAAAACGTTCCGATAAATTTTTTCATACAGAAGTACCTACCTTTAATAAATTTGAAATACTCCTCTCTTATAAACAGCTTGGAGTATTTACTTTTTTTGCTTGGTTTAACTTTTCTTTTCTAGTCATTTCAACTCACCTCGAAAAATCTTCGATAATATATCCATCAAATCGTTTGGATCATCTGTGACAAAAGTATGTGTATTTTTAGTCGTAGTTTCTGTTGCAATACCGTACATCTCCTTTAATAAACGATGTTTTGGACAATCACAATCTGATTGTTCCAGTTTTTTTTGTTAGTGTATATTGGCTATGTGCAGCAATGGCTACTATCGTGCCTTTTCCAACTTGAGATATTGCCATCTCTCCTTCTAAATCGATAGCTGCCAAAGATAAAGCTACATCTTCTTTCTGACATTCTTTTGCTAGTTTTTTAATCAATTTTTGAATTTTATCGTTCATTTTGGTATACTCTCCTTAGTTCATTTTGTATGTGTCCTAATCGTTGGCAGACGATTGGGGCTTTTTATTTTGTCTTTTTTGAAAATGCTGATACTCCGCTTCATCCCAGTTGAAAAACCAACGGATAAAAAAAGGTACACTTATTGTTGCCAACACTGGAACTGAAAAGTGGATTTTCAATAACACACCTAGCGCAATCATCAATAAAAATGCGCCTATCAATCGTGATTCACGTATTGCTTTCATATTTACCCTCCTATAGTTTTTTTGATATAATTCAGTTGAAAGTGGGGTGTCAAAATGTTTTTTGTAATAAAGAAAGCTTCTAATAAAAAATACTATTTTGTAATTAAAACCGAAGAAAATGAAGTAATCGCATCAAGTAAGACTTATTACTATAAATCTTCTGTTTTAGAAATTATTGAATCCATCAAAAGTGATATGGATCAAAAAGCTATTATTGTTGACACTACTTTTAACTGGGGATAAGTTAAGGCTTATCCTTTTATCATTACTAGCCTATTTCTTTAAGCATATCTCCATTACCATTAGCCTTATCAATTCTTGCTTGTAATTCTAAGTTAGGCTTCCATCTAGGAATTAGAGCTAAAGCTTCTTCATATCGAACTTTTGGAATGTCTACATAAGAGGCTACATCGAATAATGCTTTCAATTGTTTATAGCAATTACTAAAGGCTGATTGCTTAATACTTGAATCCTGATAAGCCAATGTTTTTTTGCCACCTAATACTTTGATAACGGTTGATGAAACTAGCCCTTGTATCTTTCGTTGTTGGCTTCTATTAATTGTAGTTTCTGTTTCTAGCTTATCTAAACGTTGATTTACAAGAGTCAATCCACGTTCATGTTTTAACGCAGCTTCTAATAACAATTCTGTGTTATTAATCGGTAAGTTTGATTGAGTTTTAAGCAATTCCTCCATTTGGTTAAAAGCTTCAATGTATTTCAGTTTGAATGAATCTGCTTTTTTTCCAGTGAATCCAAATGCAATGAAAGAAAAGCCATCTCGATTCATGTAGTACAATCTTTGTTTTCTACCTCTTGAATCTTTGTATTCTCCTTCAGCAAACATGTTTTGGTAATAAGCCGAATTTTCGGCCGATTGAATTTTAGCCTCTATTGCTTCAATAACATGCTTATGTTGTTTTTCAAATACTTCAGCAACTTGTAAACTAGTTGTTACTGCTTGTTGGTTTTTCATAATTACTAAGTTGTCCATTTTTTCCTCCTTAAATTGTTTCTGTATCGCTCTTTCCTTTAATCCCAATGATTCATGATGTCATTACAAATTTTTATAGCTTCTTTAGCAGGCCAATATCTTTTTCCCTTGCTAGTACCAGGCTTTCTTTTCTCGATCATTTGCATACGTTTATCTTTTACAAAATTTTGTTCAACTTCGGGAACAGACATTGAATACCTTGACGATAATTGTTTGATGTCTAAATACTCGGCACGTTCATTTAATCCTTGGCTAGCTTCATCTATTACTTGCTCAAACATTTTTCTTAGAATCTTTTCTATAATGTTGTATAGAAAGTTTTTTGAAGATGAATCTAGAAAATTTTCCATTCTAATCACCTCACTTGATATTTAAGATTTTTTTGATTTTCTGAACTTGCTCTTCTGAACGTCTGCGGCCATGAAGTATATCTGATAAGTACGGACTTGAAATCCCTAGTTGTTTTGCTAACCAAGATTGGTTTTTCCCTGCACGAATTAGAGCTGCTCTAACATCAATCGCTAAGTCTTGTGACATATTTATTACTCACTCCCTTTTATTTTTAAATTGTAAGCTAAAAAATTAGCTAATTTAATAAAATCCGTTGACACTTTCTAACACATATTGTAAAATGAACCCATAGCTAAATAAGACTTTAAAAGCCTTCTAAATCAATACTTTTACCGTTCCCCAACGATTTTTAAGTTTTGTTTGTAGGTTTTATTTGAGAACTTATTATC
>OKAV01000124.1_pt1 | contig 9745 bp, 5 predicted proteins | sample 1612431 | NCBI WGS metagenome assembly OKAV01 (sample SAMN04436795, study PRJEB24849) | human gut metagenome | biome: human gut; feature: NICU; material: stool | host: Homo sapiens | place: USA: Saint Louis, MO | collected 2011-05-09
CGCCGCCGCAGAGACGCAGGCCGCCGCAGAGGCCATTATGCAGGGCGATTTGCAGCAGAATACGCGCGCGGACAGCGGCGCGCCGCTGCTCTGCCACAGGCTGATCCGCGTCGGCGAACGCCGCTGGTTCTGGTATCAGCGCTATCATCACCTGCTGGTGGACGGCTTCAGCTTCCCGGCCATTACCCGCCACATCGCGCGAATTTACGCGGCGCTGCTGGCCGGCGAGCCGCTGCCGGACTCGCCCTTTACGCCGTTTGCCGAGGTGGTGGAAGAGTATCAGCGCTACCGCGATAGCGATGCCTGCCGGCGCGATAAGGCATTCTGGGCGCAGCAGCGCGCCGACCTGCCGCCCCCGGCGTCGCTCTCCGCCGCGCCGCTGCCCGGACGCGCCGCCAGTACCGATATCTGGCGCCTGAAGCTGACCGCCGACCGGCATGCCTTCAGCCGCCTGGCCGCCGCATCGGATGATGTCCAGCGCGCCGATCTGGCCCTGGCGCTGGCGGCACTGTGGCTCGGCCGCCTGTGCGGGCGCAGCGATTACGCCGCAGGCTATATCTTTATGCGCCGCCTCGGTTCGGCGGCACTGACCGCCACCGGCCCGGTGCTTAACGTTCTGCCGCTGGCGGTGACCATCCACCCGCAGGAGACGCTCTCCGCGCTGGCGACCCGTCTGGCCGGGCAGTTGAAAAAGATGCGCCGCCACCAGCGCTACGACGCCGAGCAGATCGTCCGCGACGGCGGTCGGGCCGCTGGCGATGAGCCGCTGTTCGGGCCGGTATTTAACGTCAAGGTCTTTGACTACCGCCTCGATATGCCGGGCACAATGGCCACGACCCACACCCTGGCGACCGGCCCGGTTAACGATCTGGAGCTGGCGCTTTTCCCGGACGAGTCCGGCGGCCTGACCGTCGAAGTGCTGGCAAACCGGCAGCGCTACGGCGAAGAGGAGCTGAAGCGCCACGCCGCCCGCCTGGAGGCGATGCTGGCCCAGTTTGCCGCCAATCCGGCGCTGCCCTGCGGCGCGGTGGATTTGGTCAGCGCCGGTGAATACCGGCGGCTGGCGGAGATTAACGCCACGGCGAAAGAGGTCGAGGCAACCACGCTAAGCGCGCTGGTGGCCCGCCAGGCGGCAAAGACCCCGGACGCCCCGGCGCTGGCGGATGCCCGCCACCGGCTGAGCTACCGCCAGATGCGCCAGCAGGTGGTGGCCCTGGCGAACCTGCTGCGCGCCCGGGGCGTGAAGCCCGGCGACAGCGTGGCGGTGGCGCTGCCGCGCTCGGTGTTCCTCACTCTGGCCCTGCACGCCATTGTTGAAGCGGGCGCCGCGTGGCTGCCGCTGGATACCGGCTATCCCGACGAACGGCTGCGGATGATGCTGGAGGACGCCGCGCCGTCGCTGCTGATTACGGCCAACGAGCAGCTGAGCCGCTTTACCGGGGTTGAAACCCTCTGCTACGAGAGCCTGCTGCCCGCCGGGGACGACGCGCCGCTGGCGCTATCGCGCCCGGAGCAGACCGCCTACATTATTTTCACCTCCGGCTCCACCGGCCGCCCGAAAGGGGTCATGGTCGGCCAGCAGGCGATCGTCAACCGCCTGCTGTGGATGCAGGACCACTATCCGCTGGGCGACGACGACGTGGTGGCCCAGAAGACGCCGTGCAGCTTTGACGTTTCGGTGTGGGAGTTCTGGTGGCCGTTTATCGCCGGCGCTTCGCTGGTGATGGCCGAGCCGGATGCCCACCGCGATCCGCTGGCAATGCAGCAGTTTTTCGCCGACTGCGGCGTGACCACCACCCACTTCGTGCCGTCGATGCTGGCGGCCTTTGTCGCCTCTTTGGAGCCGGAAAGTACCGCCTGCCGCAGCCTGCGGCGCGTCTTCTGCAGCGGCGAGGCGCTGCCCGCCGGGCTCTGCCGCGAGTGGGAAACGCTGACCGGCGTCCCGCTGCACAACCTCTACGGCCCGACGGAAGCGGCGGTGGACGTCAGCTGGTATCCGGCCTTCGGCCCTGAGCTGGCGGCGGTGACCGGCAGCAGCGTGCCCATTGGCTTCCCGGTGTGGAACACCGGCCTGCGCATCCTCGATGCGATGATGCGCCCTGTGCCGTTCGGCGTGGCGGGCGACCTCTATCTGACGGGCGTACAGCTGGCGCAGGGCTACCTCGGCCGCCCCGATCTGACCGCCAGCCGCTTTATCGCCGATCCTTTTGCCCCCGGCGAGCGGATGTACCGCACCGGCGACGTGGCGCGCTGGCTGGAAAACGGCGCCGTGGAGTACCTCGGGCGCAGCGACGATCAGCTTAAGATCCGCGGCCAGCGCATTGAGCTCGGCGAAATCGACCGCGTGATGCAGGGCCTGCCGGACGTCGCCCAGGCGGTGGCCCACGCCTGCGTCTTTAACCAGGCCGCCGCCACCGGCGGCGACGCCCGCCAGCTGGTGGGCTACCTGGTCAGCGAATCGGGGCAGCCGCTTGATGACGATGCCCTGCTGGCGCAGCTTCGCCAGCAGCTGCCGCCGCACATGGTGCCGGTGGTGCTGGTACAGCTTGCGGCGCTGCCGCTCAGCGCCAACGGCAAGCTTGACAGAAAAGCGCTGCCGCTGCCGGAGCTGACGCAAACATCGGCGGGCAGGGCGGTGGAGAGCGAAACCGAGATCGCGGTAGCTGAAGCCTTCAGCGCGCTGCTCGGCTGCGAGGTGGGCGACGTTGACGCCGACTTCTTCGCCCTCGGCGGCCACTCGCTGCTGGCGATGCGTCTGGCGGCGCTGCTCAGCCGCCGCTTCGCCCGGCAGGTGACGCCGGGGCAGGTGATGGTCGCCTCCACCGTCGGCAGGCTCAGCGCGCTGCTGGCGGCAGAGGATGACGAGCAGGCCCGCCGGCTGGGATATGAGACGCTGCTGCCCCTGCGCGACGGCGGCGGCCCCACGCTGTGGTGCTTCCACCCGGCCTCCGGCTTCGCCTGGCAGTTCAGCATCCTGGCGCGCTGGCTCTCTCCGCGCTGGTCGATTACCGGCATCCAGTCGCCGCGCCCGGCCGGACCGATGGCGACCAGCGCGGATCTCGACCAGCTCTGCGACGCGCACCTGCAAACGCTGCTGGCGCAGCAGCCGCAGGGGCCGTACTACCTGTTCGGCTACTCCCTCGGCGGCACGCTTGCCCACGGCGTCGCCGCCCGCCTGCGCCAGCGCGGCGCGGAGGTCGCCTTCCTCGGTCTGCTGGATACCTGGCCGCCGGAGACTCAGAACTGGTCCGAGAAAGAGGCCAACGGCCTCGATCCGGAAGTGCTGGCGGAGATCGAACGCGAGCGCGAGGCGTTTCTTGCCGCCCAGCAGGGACAGGCCTCCGGGGAGCTGTTCAGCGCCATCGAGGGCAACTACGCCGATGCGGTACGCCTGCTGGCCACCGCCCACAGCGTGCCTTTCGACGGTAAGGCGACGCTGTTCGCCGCTGAAAAAACCATGACGCCGGGGATGGATCCGCAGCAGATCTGGGCGCCATGGGTGGGCGATCTGGAGGTGCACCGCCAGGCGTGCGCCCACGTGGAGATTATCTCGCCGCAGGCGTTTGAGCAGATGGGGCCGCGGCTGCGGGAAATTCTCCGCTAGCCGCGGGGCGGGCTTGTGCCTGAGCGAAAAGCACAAGCCTGCCGCCATTCCATCCGGCAATCATTGCCATTCATTTATTTCATTTTTCCGACTTATCCTGCCTGATGTACTCTATTTGTAGATTTGTATGACAAATAAAATAAAGCGCTCACGCAGCGTAAGCAGGTTATATGGCAACGGAAAACGTACTTAACGCGCCGGCAAAGGCCGACCACTGGCAGCAGATTGGCGAGGAGCTTCTCGCCCGCGCGGGTATCACCCTCAACGGCAGCCGGCCCTGGGATATTCAGGTCACCAATCCTAAGAGCTTTAAGCGCGTGCTGCAGCAGGGCTCGCTGGGGCTGGGCGAAAGCTATATGGACGGCTGGTGGCACTGCGACCAGCTGGACGAGTTTATCGCCCGCGTCATCAACGCCGATCTCGAATCCTCTTTACACCTTAACGTGCAGGATATGCTGCGCATTGCCGGGGCGCGGATCGTCAACCATCAGACCAAAAAGCGCGCCTGGATCGTCGGTAAAGAGCACTATGACCTCGGCAATGACCTCTTCACCCTGATGCTCGATCCGTGGATGCAGTACTCCTGCGGCTACTGGAAAGAGGCCACCACCCTGCACGAAGCGCAGCAGAGCAAGCTGAAGATGATCTGCGAAAAGCTGCAGCTGAAAGAGGGCATGACGCTGCTGGATATCGGCTGCGGTTGGGGCGGGCTGGCCTCTTACGCCGCCGAACACTACGGCGCGAAGGTCACCGGGCTGACCATCTCCGACGAGCAGCAGCAGTTTGCTCAGGAGCGCTGCGCTAACATGGACGTGGAGATCCTGCTTGAGGACTACCGGGATCTCGACCGGCAGTTCGACCGGATTGTTTCGGTGGGGATGTTTGAACACGTCGGGCCGAAAAATTACGACACCTATTTCCGCATGGTGAACAGGAACCTGCGTCCCGACGGTCTGTTTCTGCTGCACACCATCGGCTCGAATAAAACCGACCTCAATGTCGATCCGTGGATCAATAAGTATATCTTCCCCAACGGCTGCCTGCCGTCGGTGCTGCACATTGCCAAAGCCAGCGAGCCTTATTTCGTGATGGAGGACTGGCACAATTTCGGCAGCGACTATGACCGCACGCTGATGGCGTGGGAGCAGCGCTTTCAGGAGAGCTGGCACCTGCTGGAAGACCGCTACTCCCCGCGCTTTCGCAATATGTTCACCTACTACCTGAAGGCCTGCGCCGGGGCATTTCGCGCCCGCAACATTCAGCTCTGGCAGGTGGTGTTTACCCACGGCGTGGAGGGCGGGCTGCGGGTCGGACGCTGATTTCTTACTTTGCCCAGCGCCCCAGCGGCACCACCAGCGGCGTGCCCGCCACCGGATCGGGCACGATGGTACACGGCATTCCGTAGATCTTCTCGATAAGCCCGGCGGTGACGATCTCGCCCGGCGCGCCCTCGGCGATGATTTTCCCATCGCGCAGGGCAATCAGGTGGGTGGCGTAGCGGCAGGCCTGGTTGAGGTCGTGCAGCACCGCCGCCAGGGTGTAGCCCTGTTCGCGGTTCAGGGCGCTCAGCAGCTCCAGCAGGTCTATCTGGTAGCTGATGTCCAGCCAGGTGGTCGGCTCGTCGAGCAGCATGATCTGCGTCTCCTGCGCCAGCACCATGGCGATCCACGCCCGCTGGCGCTGGCCGCCGGAAAGGGTATCCACGCTCTGCGCCGCCAGCTCAAGTACGCCGGTAGCGGCCATCGCCCGCGTCACCGCCTCTTCATCTTCTTTCCGCCAGCGGGCAAACAGCGGCTGGTGCGGATAGCGCCCGCGCGCCACCAGCTCCTGAACGGTGATATCGCCGGGCGTGGTGGCGTTCTGCGCCAGCAGGCCAATGCGCCGCGCGACCTCTTTGCTGGCGTAGCGCTGAATATGTTCGCCGTCGAGAAAAACGTGGCCTTGCCGGGGCGTCATCAGGCGGCTCAGGGTACGCAGCAGAGTGGATTTTCCGCAGCCGTTGGGGCCGATAATCGCCGTGAAGTGGCCGTCGGGAATGGCGACGCTCAGGTTGTCGGCAATAATTTTTTTGCCGTAGCCCAGCGTCAACTGATCCCCGCGCAGGCGGGCCTCGGAGGTGGTCATCTTTTACGGGACTCCTGAATAAGCAAACCGATAAGGTAGAGGCCGCCGATGCTGACGGTCACCACGCCCACCGGCAGCTGGTAGGGCATCAACAGCCGCTGGGCGCAGAGGTAGGCCAGCGTCAGCAGCAGCGCGCCGCACAGCGCGGCCTGGGTCAGGCCCCAGCGGGCGGTGCCGCTCAGGCGGCGGGCGATATGCGGCGCCACCAGGGCAATAAACGAAATTGGGCCGGCGATGGCGGTGGAGGCGGCGGTGAGCAGCACCGCCACCAGCATCAGCAGCAGCCGCGAGCGCTCGACGCTGACCCCCAGCGCGCAGGCGCTGTCATCGCCCATCTCCAGCAGCCTCATGCGCCGCGCCAGCAGGGCGGCGGCAAAAAACAGCAGCAGGAGCAGCGGCGCGGCGGGCAGGGTCTTCGCCCAGGTCAGACCGTTGAGCGAACCGGCGTACCACAGCCCGGCGGAGAGGGCGGTCTCCAGCGAGGCCTTGAGCAGCAGCCAGGTATTGAAGGCCATCAGCATCGCCCGCACGCCGATGCCGATAATGATCAGCCGGAAGGTATCGATGCCGTTGCGCCACGCCAGCGCCCAGATAGCCAGGGCCGTCACAATACCGCCCGCCATCGCGGTGAGCGTCACCGCCGTCAGATGCTGACCGAACAGCACCATCGCCAGCAGCACGCCGCTCCAGGCGCCGACGTTGAGGCCCATCACGTCCGGGCTGCCCAGCGGGTTGCGCATCAGCGACTGAAAAATCGCCCCGCTGACGCCGAGCGCCGCGCCGACCAGCAGGCCCATCGCCACACGCGGCAGCCGCCACTCGGGGACCACCATCGTTACGCTGCGCGGCGCGCTGCCGGTCAGGGCCTGAATGACCTGGCTGACGTCAAGCGGCACGGCGCCGCTGCACAGTCCCCAGATGGCGACCAGCAGAGCGGCCGCCGCCAGCAGCGCGCAGCTGAGAACCAGGCGACGCGGCGGGGCAATCATCGGCCACCTCCGGCGCGGCGGCGGACGAGGAAAATCAGCACCGGTGCGCCGATAAAGGCGCTCACTACCGATACCCGCAGTTCGCCGGGCACCAGCAGGCGGCCGATCACATCGGCGAAAAGCAGCAGGGCGGGGGTCGCCAGCAGCGTCACCGGCAGCGACCAGCGGTGATCGGCCCCCACCAGCCAGCGGACAACGTGGGGCATCATCAGGCCGATAAAGGCAATCGGCCCCACCAGCGCGGTGGCGCTGCCGCTGAGGGCGGTGATGGCCAGCAGCCCCAGCAGCTGGGTGCGGGCCACCTTGTTGCCGAGCGCGGTGGCGGTGTCGGCGCCGAGGCTCAGGCTGTTAAGCGAGCGGCTGAGCCCCAGCGCCAGCGCGATGGCGATAAGCACCGGCAGCACGACCACCCTGAGGGTTTGCAGGGAGCGGATGTCCAGCGACCCGGCCTGCCAGAAGCGCAGCTGGTCGTAAACGTCGGGATTGATCAGAGCGATGCCGTTGGTCAGGCCTTCGAGCACCGCCGCCAGCGCCACGCCCGCCAGCGTCAGGCGCACCGGGCTGAGCTGGCCGCCGCCCTGGCTGCCGGTAAAGGCCACCAGCAGCGAGGCAATCAGCGCTCCGCAGAAGGCCAGGCCCAGCTGCTCCTGCGGCGTGGTGAGGCCAAACAGCGCCGCGCCGAGCACGATGGCGAAGCTGGCCCCGGAGTTAACGCCGAGGATGCCGGGGTCGGCCAGCGGATTGCGGGTGAGGGTCTGCATCAGCGCCCCGGCCAGGCCGAGCGCGGCGCCGGCCAGCAGGCCGGCGAGAGTGCGCGGCAGGCGGGCGTCTAAGACGATGGTGCAGTCGGCGCTCTGGCAACTGCCGCTCAGGGCGTCCACGACCACGGAGACGGGCAGCGGTTTAGCGCCAATCAGCAGGCTGAGTGCCGCGGCGAGCAGTAGCAGTATGAAAAAACCGGGCACCGCGACGGCGCGCTGTGCGGCGGGTGTGAACGGCATATCGACATCCCTGATATGATAATGATAGTGCTTATCGTTATCGATCTTGTGTGGTTATGTTACCATGCGCGCAGAAAAAAATGGTAGAAAGTTCGCTTAAGGCCCCGCATGCAAAAACAATCCCTGCTGCTCAATCTGAGCCTGCTGAAGACCCATCCGGCGTTTCGCGCCGTCTTTATCGCCCGCTTTATCTCGATTCTCTCTCTGGGCCTGCTCGGCGTTGCCGTTCCGGTGCAGATTCAGATGCTTACCCACTCGACCTGGCAGGTGGGGCTGGCGGTGACGCTCACCGGCAGCGCGATGTTCGTCGGGCTGATGCTGGGCGGGGTGCTGGCGGACCGCTATGAGCGCAAAAAGCTGATTCTGCTGGCGCGCGGCACCTGCGGCATCGGCTTTCTCGGGCTGTGGCTCAATGCCCTGATGCCCGAGCCGTCGCTGGCGGTTATCTACCTGCTCGGCATCTGGGACTGGCTGTTTGCCTCTATCGGCGTGACCGCGCTGCTGGCGGCGACCCCGGCGCTGGTCGGGCGCGAGAATCTTATGCAGGCGGGGGCGATCACCATGCTGACGGTGCGCCTGGGATCGGTGATTTCCCCGATGGTCGGCGGCCTGCTGCTGGCGAGCGGCGGCTTCTCCTGGAACTATCTGCTGGCGGCCATCGGCACCTTTATCACCACCCTGACCCTGCTGCGCCTGCCGCAGCTACCGCCGCCGCCGCAGCCGCGCGAGCATCCGCTGACTTCGCTGATGACCGGCCTGCGCTTTCTTTTCAGCAGCCCGCTGATTGGCGGTATCGCCCTGATGGGCGCGCTACTGACGATGGCAAGCGCAGTGCGGGTGCTCTATCCGGCGCTGGCGCTGGGCTGGCAGATGTCGGCCTCGCAGATTGGCCTGCTGTATGCGGCGATCCCGCTCGGCGCGGCGTTCGGGGCGCTGACCAGCGGCCGGCTGGCGCACAGCCCGCGTCCGGGCGCGCTGATGCTGGCGACCAGCGTGGCGGCGTTTGTCGCCATAGGCCTGTTCAGCCTGATGCCGCTGTGGCCGCTGGCGGCGCTGTGCCTAGCGCTGTTCGGCTGGCTGAGCGCGGTCAGCTCCCTGCTGCAGTACACGCTGATCCAGACCCAGACGCCGGAGGCGATGCTCGGGCGCATTAACGGCCTGTGGACGGCGCAGAACGTGATCGGCGATGCCGTCGGCGCGGCGCTGCTCGGCGGCTTCGGCGCGATGCTCACGCCGGCGGCAGCGGCAAGCGCCAGCGGCTGGGGGCTGGCGATCGTCGGGGCGGTACTGATGCTGGCGCTGGCGCAGCTGCGTCGCTTCCGGCAGGAGGCCGTGCAGCCGGATAGCCTCACCCCCGGCCCCTCTCCCACGGGGAGAGGGGAGAAAGCGTAAGGTTAACCGAAGAGCTTCTGCAGGCGGTCGAGGACGCGCATGGCGCTGTAGTAGTCGAGGCGGAAGGTCTCGGTGCCGAGGGCGTAGACCCGCTTCTCCTTAACGGCGGGAAGGTGGGCGAGCAGCGGATTGGCGTACACCGCATCGGCGTCCTTCTGGTCACCGGCGAACAGGAACAGCGTCTGCCCGTTCAGCCCGGCGGCCAGGTTCTCACCGCCGAGCTGGACAATATCGTGGCGCTTGCCCTGGCTGGTGCTGGTATGCAGGCCCGCGGGCAGTTCGGCGAGGGTGAACCCCAGCTGCGCCAGCAGCTTGCCCTGGGCCGACTCCGGCGTCCACAGGTTGGCGCTGTGGGCCGCGGCGGTGTAGACCAGGGCGCTGACCGGCTGCGGCGGCAGCTTCATGTTTGCCTTCACCGCCGCCAGCCGCTGGTTAAATTCACTGATACGCTCGGCGGCCTGCTTCTCCTGGCCGGTGATGGTGCCAAGCTCGGTGAGCAGCTGCTGCCAGCTTTTATCGTCGTAGTTGATAATCAGCGTCGGGGCGATGGTCGAGAGCTGGTCGTACAGCGCCAGCGCCGAGTCGCCGCCGGTGGCGCTGATGAGGATCAGGTCCGGCATCTGAGCGGCGACGGC
>OKAV01000125.1_pt1 | contig 9686 bp, 7 predicted proteins | sample 1612431 | NCBI WGS metagenome assembly OKAV01 (sample SAMN04436795, study PRJEB24849) | human gut metagenome | biome: human gut; feature: NICU; material: stool | host: Homo sapiens | place: USA: Saint Louis, MO | collected 2011-05-09
CGGAGCAACGCGTAGTGTTGCTTCTGTTCCCGCCGTTTATCAGTTTTTGAGCGTGGAACAAAAATCCAAAGTGATTTTTGTTCCACGCTCCTGTTAATTAGTGGGTTGTGCCACCTTGTAGTTGAATATCTTCTTGCGTTTTTACCGCTGCTTCAATCATATAGAACAAAGAATCTGTGATTGCTTCTAATGACATAGAAGCAAACGTTGGTTTATCAATTGTTTGTTCTGGTAGGAACGGAACATGAATAAATCCGCCACGAATAGTTGGATATTTAGTGTTAATTAAGTGTAGTAAGTGATACATAATATCATTACATACAAAAGTTCCTGCTGTATAAGAAATCGCTGCAGGTAATTGATGGTCATGACAATTTTTTACCATCGCTTTAATCGGTAAATTTGTAAAATAGGCTGTTGCTCCATCTTCAACCAACGGCACATCGCTTGGTTGTTGTCCTGCATTATCCGGGATACGCGCTTCCGCTAAATTAATCGCCACTTTTTCAACAGTGACTGTTTGGCGGCCGCCTGCTTGTCCAACACAAATCACCATATCTGGTTGATGGGTTTCAATTGCTTCAGCCACTTTTTCACCACTAGTGCCAAAAACAGTTGGCACCTCCACTTTAATAATTTCAGCTCCTGCAATTTCAGCAGGTAATTTTTTGACTGCTTCAAAGGCAGGATTGATTGCTTCTCCTCCAAATGGATCAAAGCCAGTAACGACAACTTTCATTTCGATCATCCTTTCTTATTTGAATAGAATCATATAAACAATTTGGAAAATTAACATGAAAAGTGCAATCGGCAATTGATTTTTAATGACGCCGTACTTATCTTTCATTTCCAACATGGCTACAGGTACGATATTAAAGTTCGCAGCCATCGGTGTTAACAGTGTACCACAAAAACCACATGTTAAGGCAACCATCCCAACTAATGCGGGATCTGCACCTAAAGAAAAGACAAACGGCACACCAATTCCGACTGTCATCACGGTTATTGCTGCAAAGGCATTGCCCATGATAGCCGTAAAAATAACCATTCCCACAGCATAAATAATAATCCCTACATTGACATTTCCTGCTGGTACTACGGCACTAACCCCTTTTGAAATAATCTCACCAACACCAGCGCTAGTAAAAACAGCACCTAAACAAGCTAATAGCATTGGCAACGTACTAAGAGGACCGACTGTTTCTAACATTTCCGCCGCATCATCAAAAAATACTTTCGGCGTATTATTTTTAGAAAAGAACATCATGATGAAAATCGCTACAAAGACACCAACACCGACACCGACTAAAGCTCCTAAAGTAGTCAATGTGGCAAAAAGAATTGCAAAAACCCCGATACTTAGTGCGGGAATAAAAATCTTCATTCCTAATTTTTGAGACATTTTTTCCATGTATTCTTTCGAAGGTAAGCGACTTTCTCCTTTTATCACTTTTTGAAGAATTGCCGGAATTGTCATCACAAAAATAAGTACGCCACAGGCAACTGGTGGGATAAACCGACCAAAACCGATTAAGATCCCTAAGATTCCCCAGAATAAACTAGTCCCATACGCATGTTGATTGGTTTTATCACGAAAACTACGAAAACTTGTATATAACAAGATAATCCCCATAAAAATATAAAGGACTTCCAATAACTTTGCACTCAAATCAATACTTGGATCTGTGAAAAAACTCATTTCAGTCCCTCCTGTCCATAATATTTTTTACGTAATCTTTTTTCTTTTAAAGTAAAGTAAATACTTGCCGAAATTAAGGCAACTAAGGCGACTGGTACTTCCACTAAAGCCAGTTTACCTAATGTCACTTCATAGCCTAAATCTTTCAATGTTGATTGAACAAGCAATGCCCCAGCCCCACCAACAAACAGAACTTGACCAAAGAACCAACAGATATTTTCCATGGCTGAAGCCATCCCTTTTAGTTCTTCTTCATACTCTGGCACCATTGGTAAATTTTTTGATTCAATTGTTCCTAACGCCATTGGCAAAATAATCGGACGCACAAAACCTGCTACCCCACCGAAACTTACGTTAAAAGCGGCGAAGATAATCCGAAAGACACCATAAATGTCAATAATCACACCAGCAGATACCTTTTTGAATCGTTTAATCAACGTAGCTGCTGACTCTTTCAAGCCATTTCTTTCTAAAGTTCCTGTTGCTAACATAATAATAATAAAGATAGCCATGCCTCGATTATTCACAAAGGTTGTTCCTAGTGTTTCTAGCATTGATGTCAAACCAAGCCCGCCAGTAAAAGCCGTCACTATTAAAGCAACCATCACAATCAAGATAGCATCAAATTTCAATGCGAAGCCGACAATGACGATCAATACGCCTAATAAAGGTAATAAATCCATCAAATCTCTCCTTCTTAAAATAAAATTTCACTTTCCATTATATGCCAATTTTCGCTCATTTGTAAGACTTTTTTAATTTTTAATGTTATTTTTTCTAAAGACACAGTTTCCAACACTTTTTAGAGCTACCACTCGCACTTTTTTCTTTTTTCCGCTAGAATAAAAGAAACAATAACATTGAGGAGGATTTTTATGTTCCAAACTTTTAGAGAAAATTTTCGGCGCCATACCCTATTGCGCGACGCCGTCTTTATCGTTATCGGAAGTGCCATTGTCTTTAATCCCGGTGCTTTCTTCCAGTTCGTCGGTTATTTAATTGCTGGTTATTTGATGCTTTTAGGGTTAATCAATATTTATGATGACTACAAAATAAAAAAACAAACGGGTAGCTGGGGGCTTGGTTTCGTAACAGGTTTAATCTTTGTCGTCTTAGCAGTAGCCTTTTTATTTTTTGCACCGGTGATTGTTTCGATTCTGCCATTTTTATTAGGGATTAGCATTGTTATAAACGGCCTCGTTCAATTGACTTTTGCTTTAAATATTCGTCAAACAGGCGCGCTTATCTACAGTATTCTGGTTTTAATCGCTGGAGCTGTTTTAGTTTTCAACCCCTTCAAAAGTCTCTTAGTTTTGATGCAAGTCTTTGGATTTATCCTGATTTTCATGGGTGTCATTGAAATTATTGGTCATTTTAGAAATAAAGCTTAACGAAAGGAGCAACTTATGGATAAAGAAAGTACCAAGTGGATCCGCTTTTTAGGTGGGAAAAATTTACTTTACACATTAACTATCCTTTGTCTAATTGCTGTAACTATCTTTTTATTCAACACTGTTTCATTTATCTTTAAACCAATTTTTGTTATTTTTAGTGCCGTCTTAGGCCCGGTAATTTTTGGTATTATTCTATTTTATTTGCTTAATCCAATGGTGAAACGCCTTGAGAAAAAAATTCCCCGTGTTTGGGCGATTGCGATTCTCTATGTCTTAATTATTGCATTACTAGTGTTAGTTGGACTGCAACTTTTCCCAATTATCCAAGACCAAACGGAAGAATTAATCAAACAATTCCCAAGTTTTTGGAAAAGCACGCTCCAAACAGTACAAGAATTTATGGCTAAAACACCTTTTGCAAAAGATTTAGAATCTGCTAATGAGTCGATTAATCAGCTCTGGGGCAAACTTGCAAACTCCTTTAAAGACTTTGCAGGGGATTACCTACAAACAGGCGCACAAGGTCTGGGAAGCGTCTTTTCTGCAGTCTCTTCTACTTTCCTAACCTTGTTTACAGGACCTATCATCGCCTTTTTCCTTTTAAAAGACAAAGAAAAGTTTTATCGCTTTGTAAAAGGCATCATTCCCCCAGCTTTTCGTCCTGATTTTGATGAATATAGCCAAATTGCCAACATTCAAATTGGCGATTATCTAAAAGGTCAAGTCATTGCTTCGTTGGTTTTAGGGATTATGTATTGGCCAGCTTTTCTATTAATTGGTTTACAATTTGGTAGCATTTTAGCTTTAGCTGCTGGTATTTTATGTATTATTCCTTATATCGGGCCATTTATTGCCTTTATTCCTGGATTGATTATTGCCTTTCAGGATTCCACATTTATGGTAGTAAAATTCGTTATCGTCTGGTTTGCCATCCAATTGATTCATGGTGATTTTGTTATTCCTCGTGTGATGGGCGATAAATTAAAAGTCCATCCGATTACTATTTTACTTGTCTTGTTAGTTATGGGTGAACTGTTTGGTTTAATGGGCGTTATTTTTGGTATTCCAATGTATTGCCTAGTTAAAGTGACAGTCATTTATTTATTCCGCAAATTCAAACAACGCTATAACCGCTTTTATGGTGACAACGGCGAGTATGAACACACGAATTTTACTAAAGATCAATATTTAAAATAATACAATGAAAAAACTGGGACATAAGCCGTTTAGACTTATGTCCCAGTTTTTTTACCATACTTCTCTAGCAATTTCTTGAAGTAATTGAACTTTGCGCCATTGTTCTTTCTCCGTCAAACGATTTCCTTCTTCCGTTGAAGCAAAACCGCATTGCGGACTAATACTTAAGTTTTCTAAAGGAACAAACTGTTGGGCTTCTTCAATTCGTGCTTTCACTTGTTCAGTCTCTTCTAATTCAGGAAACTTAGAAGTAACTAAACCTAAAACGACTTTGCTGCCATTATTTTGCCAATGTCTTAATGGTGAAAAGTCCCCTGCACGATCTGAGTCATATTCCAAGAAGAAACCATCATAATTCGTAGCAAATAATTCTTTTGCTATCGGTTCATAACCACCTGAAAATAACCAAGACGAAGCATGGTTCCCACGGCAAATGTGTGTGGTTACAGTTAAATCTTCTGGCTTACCATCCAAGGCTTCATTAATAATCGTGGTACACACTTGTGCAATTTCTTCTGGCTGTATTCCTTTTGCTCGTAATTCTTCTTGTTTTGTCTGATCCGCTAGAAACGCCCAATTTGTATCATCAAATTGCAAATAACGGCAACCTCTCTCGTAAAAGGCCGCAATTGCGTCTTTATATGTCTGTGCTAAATCCTTATAAAAAGCACCAATCTCTGGATAAATTGTTTGAATGCGCGAGGTGCCATCGTTAGATAAAATTTCTTGACGTAAAATCATGGTCGGACTAGGGATCGTTGCTTTGGCTACCGTGCCATCACCAACTTCCACCACCTCTTTTAAAAATGAAAAGTCCTCTAAAAATGGATGTTGCGCAGGAAAAGATATTTTATCCACTACGCGGATATTATAGGCCGGAGCTGCTTTTCCATGAAAGGTTTGGTTATACCCCGTTTCTGGGATATAGCCTGTCACACCATTTAATCCTTCTAAGAAATCAATATGCCAAAAACCGCGACGAAATTCACCATCTGTGATTCCCCGTAAGCCGCCAGCTTTTTGTTTTGCTACTAATGCTTTGATTTCTTCATCTTCAATAAGACGTAGCTCTGCTTGAGATAAAGCACCTGCTTGGACCTTTTTCCGTGCTTTCTTAATTGTTTCTGGACGTAAAAAACTTCCCACATGATCAACTGTAAAAGGAATCTGACTACTCATTTGCCTCACTCTTTCCTATTTTTATTTATAAAAAAACGCCCTTTTACTAGCCGTAACTAGTAAAAGGGCGATTATTATCGCGGTACCACCTTTTTTCGGAAAGATGACTCTTTCCCTTCAACTGACAATCATAATCAGCGGTCTTGTTAACGAAAGACATCACGTTTTTGCCTACGTTTCGACAAAAATTCCTCCTAGGCCATTTTTCGATACAGACATCTAACTTTTTTCACCAACCAAAGTCTCTCTACCAGCTGTCTTGTACTTACTTTCCTATTCAACGGAAATTATTAGATTATAATTAGAATACCACGTTTAGCAAATTTGTCAACGGAAGCGGATGAAATAGTAACGAAAAAAGCAGCTTCTTTTCAGAAGCTGCTTACGTCTATTTTTATCATTGCTGATTAGGCAGAGTGTCCTACGATTGTGCTACCTGAGTAACCAAAACCGACACGTGTAATACCTGGGTTAATTTCCCAATCACGGTGACCGCTACCTGAAGCTGTTACCATACCTGTTTCATTGTACCATGCCATGATTACTGAGTTACCTGGCGCCCACATAATTGCGATAACTTCATCTCCACGAGACCAGTGATCATTTGGAATGCCACCTGCTTCAACTTGTGCTGCACGAGCAGTTGCAGAAGCTGCTAAGCCTGCATCCCATACTACTGGACGTAAACCTAATGATTGACGTAGAACGTTCAATGCATCAAGCGTCACATCACCTGTAGCTGGTGGTGGTGTTGGAATTGGATCTTTTTTATCTGGTTCTGGTGTTGGTGGTGTAACTGTTCCCTCACCATTACTTTCGCTACCACTTGGTGTTGTTGATTGTTCTGAAGAAGAGCCAGTATTTTCTGTTGCACTATTATCTGTACTTGGTGTAGTTGTTTCAGTTGTTTGTTGCGTGCTTGATTCAGTTGCTGAGCTTGAGCTTGCTGGCGCTTGCGCTTCTGTTGTTGAAGAAGAGGCAACTGGTGCTTCTGCTTTTACTTCTGCTTTAGCTTGAACTGGTTTTGCAGCAGCTTGTTTAGCTTTTTCAGCTGCAGCTTTTTGTTCAGCAGCTAAGCGTGCTTGCTCTGCTTCAGCAGCTGCTTTTTGTTTTTCTAAGCCAGCTTTAGAACTTTCAGCTGATGATTGTTCTAATGCTAATGAAGCTTTCATTACGTTTAATTCAGATTGTTTAGAAAGTAAATCTTGACGTTTTGTTTCTAATTCAGCTTCTGTTGCTTCAAGTTGTTTCATTTTTTTCTCGTTTTCAACTTTTTTATCAACAACGGCTTGTTTATCTTCTTTTTGTTGTTGCATTAAGTCGTTGTTGGCACTTACGATTGTTGAAACAGCTTGAACACGGCTGATTGCATCTGCAACTGAGTCCGCATCTAAAACTGCATCTAGCATTGTTGTGCTTTGTCCATTAACTTGAACATCACGTGCTTGATTTTTGATTGCTTCGTTACGTTTTTCAATACGTTGATTCAAGTTTGTAATTTCTTGTTGTAATTGTTCTGATTTTGCTTTTAGTGTTTGCTTTTGTTCACGTAAAGCCATGCTTTCATCAAATACTGAAGATACTTCTGCTTCTAAAGAAGATACTTGTGAAGCTAAATCCCCTTGTTTTGCTTTTAATGATGAAATTTCTTGATTTTTTTCTTCAATTTTTTTATCAACATTGTCCGCCAAAGCGATGCTTGGGGTAGCAATTGCTGATAGCGTTAATGAACATAGTAATACTGATGCAAATAGACGTTTCTTCACTTGTCATTCCTCCGAATTAATTTCTAAAGTTTATTTAAAATATCTTAATCTTTTCTTACGACAAAAACATTCTACCACACCCATATTTCAATTAAGCAATAGAAATGTTACAAAAACATTTCAGATCACTCCTTCTTTCTCCATAATAGGTAAACTTACCTTTTGTAAGGCTTTTACACCTTGCCATGACTGGTTTTCACGTGTTTTCAATTGTTAAACAATTCTTCGATTTTTTTTCATATTTTTTCTTTTTTTATTCAAATTTTGCTTCTTTTTTGTCGATATATGCTTTTTTTCGTAAAATTAATCATTTTTCCTTCTTTTTAGCAAACGTTTTTGTTACAAAATTCGTTATATTTTGGTAATGAATCAAGAAAAAGGCCGCTTCGTTGAGCCGCCTTTTATTGCTTTATTTAAAGAATTATTTTAGTTTCTCTGCTTAAGTAAATAGAATCCAGATAAACCTACCAACAAACCACCTAATAGTAAGAATACTCTTTGAAATTTCTGGGTTTCGTTTGTTTTTGGCAAATGTCTGTCATTGGGTGTAGCCTTCGTTATTTTTTTTGCTGTTGTGTTCGTCTCTGCTGAGAAATTATTATCCTTGAGTTCTGAGGTTGTTGTGGTAGTTTCTACAACAATTGGTTTTTCAGCACTCGAATTTGTCGTAGCAGTCTCAGAACTTAAAGACTCATTCGTACTTGTATCTGTTGTGCTGGAAACAACTTCTTTACGACGATTTGTAAGGATAAATTCATCCTTTGTCTTTGTCATTATACTGTCAAATTCAGCTGGCACGTTCACTTCTTCTATCTGATATACAAAGTCTTCACCCCTGTTATTAAACTTTGGTAATGCTACTTCTGCGCCATTAACCGTTACTTGATTAATCAGCTTTTGATAGCCTTCTTTTTGGGTTAATTGCATGACTTCTGAAGTGGACCAAGCAGTTTCATCTGTTGTCGTTTTTCGAGTTACTTGATATTGAATTGCTTCTGGAATTTCTTTTTCTGTAATATTTTCCCAGTTCTTAATCAATTTTAATTGTACAGTAGGTGCTTTAATTGCTGGAATCGGAAAATCAACTGTTTCTTCTTCTGGAGTTGGTTGTAACGTAGTACGATCATTACATAAAAACCATGTATCTCCTTTAAAATCATTTGTTTCTGTGTTCAATCTAATCTGATAAGTTAATGTTAAACGTTCGTTCTTTCCTAATGAAATAGTAGAAATATGGAGCACTTGATTTTCTTCTGTAACTACGACATCAGTCAATAAGTCACTAGCCTCTAACCATTCACCCGTTGGCATTTTTCGCCAACCTTTTAGTTGGTAGTTATCTTCTGTGAAATTCCCAGCACCTTGTAAAAGAATATTTTCTCCCATTGGATCGATAATGAGCCCCTCATGGATAGTATTATTGATACTCCCAGCTAATTCTTTCAGTGCAGTGCCCAAACCAGATAAATTTTCATCAATAATCAAATAATTTTTAGGATCAGAAGCTATATTCCTACTAATATACTCTCCTCTTAACGAAGGATTAGCTGCAATTGAATAATAAGTATCTCCTGATTTTTTTAGAGAAACAATGGTTCCTAACGTATTATCTGTCACTGTTGTACTGTTTGTTTGGATAGCGTTAGCATCAGTAGAAGCACTGTTACTTGTATAGTACTGATTGGATTCTGTTTGAAACTCTTCCATGTAGGACGATGTATGGTAACCGTTGTAATCGATAATTTCCCCATTATTGGGATAGATTTGAGCATTTTCTCTAGGTAAAAAACTAGCATTTGCACTACCATCACCAATATGAACCAACATCTTTTTTGCATTTGGACGACTTTTTTCAGCCAATAAACGTTGCCCTTCTAGCAAGCCTTTTTGCATAAACGTACCTGAATGTGGTTCGGCTGTATTTCTTAAAAAGTCTTCTAAGTCATTCATGTCTGTAGAAAAATCCGCGGTGGAGTAAGTTAGTCGATTATAGGCAACGATACCAATTCGAACATGACCATCTGTTAATGAATCTGAAAGTTCTTCGCCGAATTGTTGCAAACCTTTCAAAGCGTTGTTTAATTTTTCACCTTTCATTGACGAAGAATAGTCAATCACTAGCACTAGATCAATAGGGCTTTCTGTCTGATTTCCTTTTACATCTAAAGTCACATTAAAAAGCCCTTGCTGGCCTGTTACAGCCGCCACACTTTTCTTCAAATAAGCTTCATCTCCATAATTCACATATTTTTCTTCGTCAAATGTCGCTTCAGGGGCATGACCATAATCATAATTGTTTGTGTCTCCCTCACTAATTCCGTTCGTTAAATAATGACCTTGTTCGTCATTTTTATAGTTAAAATTGTATGTTTCTGCGGAAACGTCTATACTAAAAATAGTCATTAGGAAAAAGAACATAAATAAAAATAAGGTTGTTTTTTTCAATTTTTT
>OKAV01000133.1_pt1 | contig 9505 bp, 10 predicted proteins | sample 1612431 | NCBI WGS metagenome assembly OKAV01 (sample SAMN04436795, study PRJEB24849) | human gut metagenome | biome: human gut; feature: NICU; material: stool | host: Homo sapiens | place: USA: Saint Louis, MO | collected 2011-05-09
ACGTCGGCGTTGGCAACGGCCTTTTCGCCCCGCGCGAGCGTAAGCCGCGTGTCCCAGCGGATCAGGGCGCAGCCCGGCGCGAGATGCAGAGGATTACCGGCGCAGCGCCGGCTGGCGCAGTAGCCCGCCCGCTGCAGATGGCGGGAGATAACGTACACCCGCTGCCACACCTCTTCTGCCAGCATCTGCACCCGGTACTGCTGCAGGGCGCCGCGCTGCAGCGCCGGCAGGTAGCGCGCGCTCCCCAGCAGCAGCACGCTGCTGATGGCGATGGCGATAAGCGTCTCGGCCAGCGAAAAACCGCGTTCGGTTAAGGACATTCCTGGCCCCTACCCGCTTCGCACAGGCGAATGCGGCCCCAGACGGAAACCACCACCCGCCAGCGCCCGGCGGGGCTGCGCAGGACAACGTGTCCCGGCCAGGCGGTGCTGCGCAGGCCGTAGAAGCCGAGCGAGGGCGTCATCTCCTCAAGCGCCACTTCCGGCCAGGCGGGAAGCAGTACGAAAGGCGTATCGGCCGGGCACGGCGGATGGTTCTCTTCACGGGCGTCAAGACACCAGCCCGCTGTTCCTTGCCGCACTTCAGGCAGGCGATCCCGCCGGTGCCAGCTGGCGTCGCTGCGCAGCAGCGCCAGGTAGTCCCGCTCCTGGACGGCAACCTGCCACAGCCGCTCCCGCTGCTGCCAGCGCTGCCAGCTCCACGCCCCGGCGCCCGCCAGAATCATCATCAGCGCCATCGCCACCAGCATTTCGGTAAGGGTGTAACCCTGCTCTCGTTTCATGGCGGGGAGTATGGCGGGTGTGAAAAAAGCGGGCCAGCAGCTGTCGCGCGATTTACGCGCATGATTCAGAGGAAATTGTGATATTGCAGGTCGTTGCAGAAAAACCAGAAGCGGTATTCAGAAAAGAGAAACCGGCCGCGGGGGCCGGTTGATTTCAGATGATTTAAATCGCCACCGGAGCTTTAATGCCAGGGTGCGGATCGTAGCCTTCAATTTCAAAATCTTCGAAACGGTAGTCTAAGATGGAGTCAGGATTACGCTTGATAACCAGCTTCGGCAGCGCGCGCGGCTCGCGGCTGAGCTGCAGGTGCGTCTGCTCCATGTGGTTACTGTAAAGGTGCGTGTCGCCACCGGTCCAGACGAAGTCGCCCACCTCCAGATCGCACTGCTGGGCCATCATATGCACCAGCAGCGCGTAGCTGGCGATATTGAACGGCAGGCCGAGGAACACATCGCAGGAGCGCTGATAAAGCTGGCAGGAGAGCTTGCCGTCCGCCACGTAGAACTGGAAGAAGGCGTGGCACGGCGCCAGCGCCATTTTGTCCAGCTCGCCGACGTTCCAGGCGGAAACGATAATTCGACGCGAGTCCGGGTCGTTTTTCAGCTGGTTCATAACGGTGGTTATCTGGTCGATATGGCGGCCGTCCGGGGTCGGCCAGGCGCGCCACTGCTTGCCGTAAACCGGGCCAAGATTGCCCTTCTCGTCGGCCCATTCGTCCCAGATGGAGACGTTATTCTCATGCAGATAAGCTACGTTGGTATCGCCGTTGAGGAACCACAGCAGCTCGTGAATGATGGAGCGCAGATGGCAGCGTTTGGTGGTGACCAGCGGAAACCCCTGCTGCAGATTAAAGCGCATCTGGTGGCCAAAAATCGACAGCGTGCCGGTGCCGGTGCGGTCATTTTTTTGGGTGCCCTCATCGAGCACCTTCTGCATCAGTTCAAGATACTGTTTCATGATTCCTCAGGAGACTTGTTGCTGCGGATGGCGGCGGTATGCCCAGACCATCATAATGATACCGGCCAGCACCATCGGGATGGAGAGGCTCTGCCCCATGCTGATGTACTGGACCCACGCGCCGGTGAACTGGGCGTCCGGCTGGCGGAAGAATTCCACGATGATGCGGAACAGGCCGTAGCCGATCAGGAACAGGCCGGAGACCGAGCCGGTCGGGCGCGGCTTGCGAATAAACAGATTGAGGATGATAAACAGCACTACGCCTTCCAGCGCCAGCTCATAGAGCTGCGAGGCGTGGCGCGGCAGCACGCCGTACTTATCAAACAGCGACTGCCACTCAGGGTGCGTCGGCAGCAGCGCCAGGTCTTCCGCGCGCGAGCCCGGAAAGAGCATGGAGAAGCGGAAGTTCGGGTCAACGCGGCCCCACAGCTCGCCGTTGATAAAGTTGCCGAGCCGCCCGCAGCCGAGGCCGAACGGGATCAGCGGAGCGATAAAATCGGAGACCTGGAAGAAGGTTCGTTTGGTGCGCTTCGCGAAGACGATCATCACCACGATGACGCCAATCAGGCCGCCGTGGAACGACATACCGCCGTCCCAGACGCGGAACAGATAGAGCGGATCCTGCAGGAACAGCGGCAGATTATAAAACAGCACGTAGCCGATGCGGCCGCCGAGGAATACGCCGAGGAAACCGGCATACAGCAGGTTCTCGACCTCGTTTTTGGTCCAGCCGCTGCCGGGGCGGTTAGCGCGGCGGGTGGCAAGCCACATGGCAAACACAAAGCCCACCAGATACATCAGGCCATACCAGTGAAGCGCAACCGGTCCGATGGAGAAAATTACCGGATCAAACTCCGGGAAATGCAGATACCCACTATTCATCTGTCACCACAAGTTCTTGTTATTCCGCCGAAAGTGGACAGCGGTAGAGATGTGCGGCCCGCAGGCCGCGCCGAAGGTGCGAATGATAGCACAAGGTGAGTTTGAGGCACGCAGGTAAAGATGTAAAAGGTCTGTAATGGCGGGGCAGCTGCGGCCTACCGGCCGCCGCGAATCAGGCCGCCCATGCCGCGCCGCTCCATAAAGGCCGCCACCTGGTGGCGCACCTCCGTTGCCATCTGCGCCTCAAGGCTTCGCCGGGCAAGGGTTTGCGCCTCTTCGAGATCGACGTGGCGCAGCAGATACTTGACCCGCGCCACCGAGCGCCCGTTCATCGACAGATGGCGGAAGCCGAGGCCAATCAGCAGCGTCACGCACATCGGGTCCCCGGCCATCTCGCCGCACAGGCGCAGATCGAGATCGTAGCGATCCGCATCCTGAGCGATCATCGACAGCGCCCGCAGCACCGCCGGATGCAAACTGTCGTAAATGTTCGCCACCCGGGTATTGTTACGATCCACCGCCAGCAGATACTGGGTCAGATCGTTGGTACCGACGGAGATAAAGTCGATCCGGTTTGCCAGGTGCGGCAGCAGGAAGACCATCGACGGCACCTCCAGCATTACGCCAATGCGCGGGCGCGGGATCTCGTAGCCAATCATCTCCTCCACTTCGCGGGCCGCGCGTTCGATCAGCCGCTTAGCTTCGTCGATCTCTTCGATACTGGTCACCATCGGCAGCAGGATGCTGAGATTGCCGGTGGCCGCATTGGCGCGCATCATGGCGCGCACCTGGATCAGAAAGATCTCCGGCTGATCGAGCGTGATGCGGATCCCGCGCCATCCCAGGCAGGGGTTCTCTTCGCTGATCGGCATGTACGGCAGCTGCTTGTCGGCGCCGATGTCCAGCGTACGCAGCGTCACCGGCTTGTCGTTAAACATCTGCAGCATGCCCTGATACTGAGCGACCTGCTCCTCTTCCGAGGGAAAGCCGCTTTGCAGCATAAAGGGTATTTCGGTGCGATACAGGCCGATGCCGTCGATGCGGCTGCCGAGCTTCTGCTCGTGCTCCGGACTGAGGCCGGCGTTGAGCATCACTTTGATCCGCTCGCCGCTCTTCAGCGCCGCCGGGCGCTCGACGTCATCTTCCGCCAGCCGGCTGAGCTCGTTCTCTTCGCTGATGAGGCGCTGGTACTCTGGGAGCAGCACCGGCTCAGGATCGACGAGGACTTCGCCCCGGTAGCCGTCCACCACCAGCATCCGTCCGTGCAGTACGGAGGGCTGAATCTCAGCGCCGATAACCGTCGGAATGCCGAGCGCCCGCACCATGATCGCGGCGTGCGAATTGGCCGCGCCGTCGCGCACCACCACGCCGGCGAGCCGGTCCTGCGGCAACTCGGCAAGCGTGGTGGCCGACAGCTCGTCGCCCACCAGCACAAAGCGCTCGGGCCAGGTGTCCGCCGCCTGCGTCGTGTCATCGAGATGAAACAGCAGCCGCTGCCCGAGCGCGCGCAGATCGCCGGCGCGCTCTTTAAGATAGCCGTCGGTCAGGGCCGCGAACTGGGCGGCAAACTTTTCAATGACGGTTTTGACCGCCCATTCGGCGACAAAGCCCTTATCAACCTCTTCAAACAGCTCCTTACGCAGCCGCGGATCGGAGAGCAAGTGGGAGTAGAGGTCAAAAATCGCCGCCGTCTCTTTCTGCGCCCCGGCGGCAAAGCGTTTGCTGTAGCGGCGAAACTCGCTGGAAGCCTCTTCCAGCGCGCCGGTCAACCGCTCGCGCTCAAGGGCGGTGTCGAGGGTGGAGGCTTCGTAGACCTGCTCCATCAGCGGCAGCGTGGCGTCCATCCAGCCTTCGGCAATGCCGACCCCGGAGGAGGCCGCCAGCGCGCGAATGCGCGTCTGCCGGTACTGGCCGAACAGCGCGGTAAGCTGGGAGAGAGAAAGAATGGCGGCCATCTGAGTGGCCAGCGTGACGAGGAACGACTCTTCGCTTTCGTCAAACTGGCGCAGCTCGCGCTGCTGAACCACCAGTACGCCAAGAAGCTGGCGACGCTGGATAATCGGCACGCCGAGGAAAGCGCGGTACTTCTCCTCTTTTACCGAGGGGATGTATTTAAAGCTGGGGTGCTTCTGCGCGTCCGCGAGGTTAATCGGCTCTGCCAGCCGCCCGACCAGGCCGACGATCCCTTCGTCAAAGGCCAGCGTGATGGTGCGCCCGCGCGGCTTTTTCAGGCCGCGGGTCGCCATCAGGTAGTAGCAGCGCCTGTCGTGATCGGCCAGGTAGACCGAGCACACCTCGGTCTCCATCGCTTTGCAAATTTCGGTAACCAGAATGTCCAGCGCCTCGTTCAGACGCGGGGCGCTGGCTACTTTCTCGACGATCTCTCGCAACCGGGTGAGCATAATGTGCGTGGCTTAACCTCTTTTACGTCTGTGCGCAGGCGCGCTGTTCTGCTGCCTGGGCGTATTATCCGCCAGGGCCAACACCACGCCCACAAACTCCTTCATGACCCGACGATAAACGTCGCGCTTAAACGACACCACCTGACGCACGGGATACCAGTAACTGACCCAGCGCCAGCCGTCGAACTCAGGAGTGCTGCTGGTTTGCATATTGATTTCAGCATCGTTGCTCATCAGTTGCAAAAGAAACCATTTCTGTTTCTGGCCGATGCAAACCGGCTTCGTGTCCCAACGCACCAAACGTTTTGGTAATTTGTAGCGCAGCCAGTTACGGGTAGAAGCAAGGATCCGCACATCTTTACGGCTTAATCCAACTTCTTCGAACAGCTCCCTGTACATCGCCTGCTCGGCAGATTCACCGGGGTTGATGCCGCCCTGCGGAAACTGCCAGGAGTGCTGACCATAGCGTCTGGCCCACATCACCTGTCCCTGACGATTACAAATTACAATACCAACATTTGGGCGGTAGCCATCGTCATCAATCACCGGACTACCTCTAGATAATCTTCAATGTGAATGATTGTTTCACACTCGCCGGAAACGGTAAACCACTCTGTGTGGTGCAGTGATCCGGATAACATTTGAATAACTCACAGTATTCATCGAAGTTATAAACAGAAGATCGGCAGCAGGGGCCATTTTATTCACTTTTTCTGTGGATAGAGTTGTGCAGAAGTACGGAATTAATGCGGGAAAACCCTGAACAGGTCAAAACCCCTCTGAATGAGGATAGTAAAAAAATCGCTATTTTTTATAAAGTTAATATCAAAAACATCGTCAAAAAGCAGATAAACGTGATGTCCATCACACTGACGATCCTCCGGCTGATGAAAGATCGACCAATGTCGTTTTTATCCACAGATTGTGTCACTAACTTAGGCATTTTTTGTGTGAAAATTGGATTTTCGTCGCACGTCAAGGCTGTAAATGGAAACAGTAGTGGGCGTTTTCCCCAGTTATCCCATTTTTCTGTGGATAACATGGTGTAAGATCCTGTTTATTGTCGGTGACCAGTTTTGAAAAACATTTTTTTTCGACTATAAGGGCGCCGCAGGAAAAATAAAAAAGTAAGCAAAATCACATAATTGGATTAGTTTTCCCGAAAGCGCTAAACTTCATCCACAGAGAGGGAAAACCTCGTTCACTTTTTCACCAGGGATCTCGCTATGTCATCGTTATCGCCGCTGCGCCATCCGCCACAGTCCGAAGCCGAGCTTCTGGGCCAGGCGCAGGCCCTCGCCGGCTTTTCGCTGGGAGAGCTGGCGACGATGGCCGGGCTGCCGATACCGAAAGATTTGAAGCGCGATAAAGGCTGGACTGGCCTGCTGCTTGAGGCATGGCTGGGCGCCAGCGCGGGCAGCAAGCCCGAGCAGGATTTTGCCGCTCTCGGCGTGGAGCTAAAAACCATCCCCATTGACCGCGCAGGCAAACCGCTGGAAACCACCTTTGTCTGCGTTGCGCCGCTGACCGGCAATAGCGGCGTCATCTGGGAGACCAGCCACGTTCGCCACAAGCTCAGACGCGTCCTGTGGGTGCCGGTCGAGGGCGAACGCAGCATACCGCTCGCCGGGCGCCGGGTTGGCGCGCCCCTGCTGTGGAGCCCTGACGAGGAGGAGGAGCGGCAGCTGCGCCTCGACTGGGAGGAGCTGATGGATCTTATCGTTCTCGGACAGGTTGAGCGCATCACCGCCCGCCACGGCGAAGTGCTGCAGCTGCGTCCCAAAGCCGCCAACAGCAAGGCGCTGACGGAGGCCGTCGGCATCCACGGCGAGCCTATTCTGACGCTGCCGCGCGGTTTCTATCTGAAGAAAAATTTCACCGCCAGGCTGCTGGCCCGCCACTTCCTGCTCTGATACTTTCTCTGTTTTCCGCTCACGCTAGCGCCTATAATCAACGTTTTGCATTTTTGGCAGGACTTACAATGTTTGCATGGATAACCGATCCCACCGCCTGGATGGCGCTTGGCACCCTGACGATCCTTGAGATCGTTCTCGGCATCGACAATATTATTTTTCTCTCACTGGTGGTGGCGAAGCTGCCTTCCGCGCAGCGCAACGCCGCGCGCAGACTCGGCCTGCTGGGGGCGATGATCATGCGCCTGGCGCTGCTGGCCTCGATTGCCTGGGTGGCGAAACTGACCACGCCGCTGTTTTCTCTCTTCGGCCACGCCTTTTCCGCACGCGATCTGATCCTGCTGCTGGGCGGGCTGTTTCTTATCTGGAAAGCCTGTAAGGAAATACACGAGACAATCGAAGGTGAAGAAGAGGGAATGGAAACCAACGTTCACTCTTTTCTTGGCGCCATCGTCCAGATTATGCTGCTGGATATTATTTTCAGCCTCGACTCGGTAATTACCGCCGTGGGTCTCTCCGACCATCTGTTTATTATGATGGCGGCAGTGGTGATCGCCGTGGGGATAATGAGGTTTGCCGCCCGCCCTATCGGCGAGTTCGTTGACCGCCACCCGTCGGTGAAGATGCTGGCGCTGGGGTTCCTGATCCTGGTGGGCTTTACGCTTATCCTCGAAAGCTACGGCATCCACGTGCCGAAAGGCTATATCTATTTTGCGATGTTCTTCTCTATTGTGGTTGAGAGCCTCAACCTGCTGCGAAACAAAAAGAATCCTCTGTAAACACTTTGTAGCCCTTATTTGAGGGCTACTGCACACTCTTTTCAGATTTTGCCCCTTTTTACTTATCGCTCAGTACGGTATTACTAGTATATAAAGAAGGCGCGGCGCTATTTTACAGAGGTATAACGATGAAAAAATGGGGAGTATTAATTTCTGCAGTAGGACTGGCCTTCGCGGTTTCAGGTTGCAGCAGCGACTACGTGATGGCGACGAAAGACGGTCGCATGATCCTTACCGAAGGCAAACCCGAAGTTGACGATGATACCGGGCTGATTAGCTACGAAGACCAGCAGGGCAATACCCTGCAGATCAACCGGGATGAAGTGTCGCAAATCATTAAACGCTAAAACGGAAATAAGGTCAGCCACGCTGGCCTTTTTTATCATTTCTGCTTCCGCTTTCTCTACGCATCTGCCATGTTTATAGTCCTTTGTCGGACGCCTGAGCGCCTGACGTTGTTGATATAAATAAGGATAAGGAAGGCGGCTATGCACTATCACCGTATCCCCCACAGCTCGCTGGAAATCAGCACTCTCGGGCTTGGCACTATGACGTTTGGTGAACAAAACAGCGAAGCCGACGCCCACGCCCAGCTTGATTACGCGGTATCTGAAGGCATTAACCTGATTGATGTCGCCGAGATGTATCCCGTCCCGCCGCGCCCGGAAACCCAGGGGCTGACGGAAACCTACGTCGGCAACTGGCTGGCGAAGCGCGGCAGCCGCGAAAAGCTGGTTATCGCCTCGAAGGTCAGCGGCCCGTCGCGTAATAACGATGCCGGCATTCGCCCCAATCAGGCGCTGGACAGAAAAAACATCCGCGACGCCCTGCACAGCAGCCTGACGCTCCTGCAGACCGATTATCTCGATCTCTATCAGGTGCACTGGCCGCAGCGGGCCACCAACTGCTTCGGCAAGCTGGGCTATGAGTGGACCGAATCGCAGCCGGTGATCACCCTGCTGGAGACCCTGGAAGCGCTGGCGGAATTTCAGCGGGCGGGAAAAATCCGCTACATCGGCGTATCAAACGAGACCGCCTTCGGCGTGATGCGCTATCTGCACCTCGCGGACAAGCACGATCTGCCGCGCATCGTTACCATTCAGAATCCCTACAGCCTGCTGAACCGCAGCTATGAGGTCGGCCTGGCCGAGGTGAGTCAGTATGAAGGCGTGGAGCTGCTGGCCTACTCCTGCCTGGCCTTCGGCACCCTGACCGGCAAATACCTCAACGGCGCGAAGCCCGCGGGCGCGCGCAACACGCTGTTCAGCCGCTTCACCCGCTACAGCAGCGAGCAGTCGCAGAAGGCGGTGGCCGCCTATGTCGAGATTGCAAATCGCCACGGCCTCGATCCGGCGCAGATGGCGCTGGCCTTCGTCCGCCGCCAGCCGTTTGTCGCCAGCACCCTGCTGGGAGCGACGACGATGGCGCAGCTGAAGACCAACGTTGAGAGCCAGCACCTGACGTTAAGCGAAGAGGTGCTGGCAGAGATAGAGGCGGCGCACCGGATTTATACGTATCCGGCGCCATAGCCCTTCTCCTTATCGCCATCTTTCCCGCAACTCGCCCTGCGCGAGTTGCGGACTCCACGCAGTCCATTCCCACCCGCAGAATGTCCTCCGGCAGGTTCTACAACCGCGATCACACTATTAACTAAAACCTATCCAGTATGGCGATAATCGCACAGAGTTTCGATTACCGCCATTGACCATTTACATATGCATAACATATCGTCAAACAAAAGCTAACTAATAGTCACTATAGAAATTAACATCCAGCACTATCAACCTCAG
>OKAV01000140.1_pt1 | contig 9259 bp, 9 predicted proteins | sample 1612431 | NCBI WGS metagenome assembly OKAV01 (sample SAMN04436795, study PRJEB24849) | human gut metagenome | biome: human gut; feature: NICU; material: stool | host: Homo sapiens | place: USA: Saint Louis, MO | collected 2011-05-09
CGCGGAGAAGCGGATGGCGAATGAAGAAGCGAAGCGGGCGCGGCTGGCCGGCGGCGAGCTGGGGCTGGATATCTACGGCATGCGCCCCCGGCTGGCTGAGAAGGGCCTGCGCTATTACGACAGCGCGGACGACGTGGAGGTATAGCATGGCGCAGCGTCGCATTCCCTGCCTGCTGATGCGCGGCGGCACCTCAAAAGCCGCCTGCTTCCTGGCAGACTCGCTTCCTGACGATCCCGCCCGCCGCGATGCGGTACTGCTGGCGGTGATGGGGTCGCCGGATAGCCGGCAGATTGACGGTATCGGCGGCGGCGATCCGCTGACCAGCAAAGTGGCCATCGTGCGCCCCTCGGCCAGGCCGGATGCGGACGTCGACTACCTCTTTGCTCAGGTCAACGTCGATCGCGCCACGGTAGACTACGGTCAGAACTGCGGCAACGTGCTGGCGGCAATCGGGCCGTTTGCCATTGAGCGCGGTCTGGTGGCGGCTTCGGCGCCGCTGACGTCGGTGCGCATCTATATGGAGAACACCGGACAGCTGGCGATTGCCGATGTGCCCTGCAGCGCTGACGGCGTGGAGTATGCCGGAGAGACCCGCATCGACGGCGTGCCCGGCAGCGGCAGCCGGATCGTGCTCAACTTCAGCGACGTCGCCGGATCGGGCTGCGGCGCGCTGCTGCCGACCGGCAGCGCCACGGACCGCTTCGACGGCGTTGAGGTGACCTGTATTGATAACGGTATGCCGGTGGTGCTGGTCCGCGCCGGCGACCTGGGCCGCAGCGGCTACGAGAGCCGCGAGGCGCTGGACAACGATGATGAACTGAAGCGGCGGCTGGAGTCGATTCGCCTGCAGGCGGGGCCGCGCATGAACCTCGGCGATGTCGCCAGTCGGACGGTGCCGAAGATGACGCTGATCGCCGCGCCGCGCAGCGGCGGGACCCTCAGCAGCCGGACCTTTATTCCGCACCGCTGTCACGCGTCGATTGGCGTTTTCGGCGCGGTGAGCGTCGCCAGCGCCTGCCTGATCCCCGGCTCGGTCGCGGAGGGCCTGGCGCAGCGGCCGGCGGATTCAACCTACAGCATTGAGCACCCGGGCGGAGAGTTTAGCGTGGTGCTGGCGCAGGACGCCGACGGCCAGCCGGCGGGATGCGGCCTGATCCGCACCGCCCGGCTGCTGTTTGCCGGCGAGGTGGCCATTCCGGCGGCCGTCTGGCCGCAAAAGGAGGAAGCATGACGCAGATAGCATTTATCGGTTTTGGCGAGGCGGGCGGTATTTTTGCCGCCGAACTGGCCAGGCACTACGCGGTCTCCATCTGGGACCGCAAGCTGGACGGCGACGAGGGCGACGCGATGCGCGAAAAGGCCCTGCAGGCGGGGGTGCGCGTCGGGACGTCTCTGGCCGACGCGCTGGACGAGGCAACGCTTATCCTTTCCACCGTCACCGCCGGGCAGGCGCTGGCCGTCGCCCGGCAGAGCGCGCCGCTGCTGCGGGAGGGACAGTATTTTCTCGATCTCAACTCCGTCGCCCCGGAGACGAAGCGCCAGGCCGCGCAGGCCTTTGCCGGCGACGCCTATATTGATGTCGCGGTTATGGCGCCGGTGCCGCCCGCGCGGCTGAAAACGCCGCTGTTAACCGGCGGCCCGCTGGCGGAAAAACTCACGCCGGCGCTGACGGCGCTGGGGCTGAATGCCCGCTACGGCGGGCGCGAAGTGGGCACGGTGTCGGCCATCAAGATGTGCCGCAGCGTGATGATTAAAGGTCTGGAAGCCCTGACGACCGAGTGCCTGTTTGCCGCCCGCCGGTACGGCGTTGAGGAGCAGGTGCTGGCATCGCTGCACAACAGCTTCCCCTCTCTGGGCTGGAATGCGGAACTGCCCGGTTATCTGATTAGCCGGGTTGCCGAACACGGCGTGCGCCGCAGCGAGGAGATGGAGGAGGTGGTGAAGACCCTGCAGGACGCGGGCTATCCGGGCACGATGAGCCAGGGCACCGCCCGTTTGCAGCGGCAGATCCCCGAACAGATGGCGGCGCAGGGGCTCTCCTACGGCGAGATGCAGCCTTTCGACTGGCAGCGGCTGGCGCAGACGCTCAGCCGCGGATCGTAAATCCCGGGCTTCAGGCGCAGGGGGCAATCGCCTCCGTCCGCCAGCAGCGCACCAGCGTTCCGTCGGGCTGCGGGCGCAGCGCCTGCGGCTTATCGCATCCTTCGGTTGCCCAGGGGCAGCGGTCGCGGAAGTAGCAGCCTTCGGGCAGGCGGCGGTTGCCGGGCAGCTCGGTGTTCGCCGGCGCCTCCCCCAGTTCGCCGCCGACGCGCGGCACCGAGTCCATCAGCAGCCGGGTGTAGGGATGCCTCGGCGTGTCCAGTACCCGGCGGGCGTCGCCGGTTTCGACGATCTGGCCGAGATACATTACCGCCACGCGGTCGCTCATGTGGCGCACCACGGAGACGTTGTGGGAGATGAGCACGTAGGTCAGATCCTGCTCCTGCTGCAGGCTCACCAGCAGATTGAGGAGCTGCGCCTGGACCGAGATATCCAGCGCGGAGGTCGGCTCATCCAGCACAATGACCTGCGGGCGGGAGGAGAGCGCCCGGGCGATGGCGATACGCTGGCGCTGCCCGCCCGAAAAGGCGTGGGGCAGGCGGTCGAGATACTCCGGACGAATACCCACCTGCCGCGCCAGCGCCTCTGCCAGCCTGCGGCGCGCTTTTTCACCGGCGCGGGCGTGGATCCACACCGGCTCGGTGATGGTCCGCCACACCGGCAGACGGGGATCGAGGGAAGAGAGCGGATCCTGAAAGACCATCTGGATCCGCTTATCGCCCTCGCCGGACAGATCCTGATACTCGCCCCGGCTCGGCCTGAGTATGCCCATCAGCAGCTTTGCCAGCGTGCTTTTGCCGCAGCCGGATTCGCCGACAATGCCGAGAGTTTCCCCGCGCCGGGCGCTGAGCGACAGGCCGTTCAGGGCATAAACGCGTTCGGTGACCTTGCCGCGCCAGTTCTTTCTGGCGGCAAAATTCAGGTGTACATCGTTGAGTGAAAACAGTACGTCAGTCATGAGTAGTCTCCAGGCGCGGATACCAGCAGGCGACATGTTGTTGATCCACCGGCCGCAGCGGGGGCGTCACGCCGCAGGCCTCCCCGGCGGCAAAGCAGCGCTCGCGAAAGGCGCAGCCGGCGGGAAGCTGAGCCAGGTTCGGCACGGTGCCTGGAATGGAGCGCAGCTGCGCCCGCGGTTCGGCATTATCGGGCGCGCTGTTCATCAGCCCTATCGAGTAGGGGTGGCGCGGATGTTCGAGCAGCTCCCGGGTGGCGCCGCTCTCCACCACCGAACCGGCGTACATGACGTACACCCGGTCGCAGATCTGGGAAACCACTGCCATATCGTGGCTGATAAACAGCACCGCCGCGCCGGTGGCCTGCGCTTTCTGCTTCAGCAGGCGCAGCACCTGGCTCTGTACGGTGACGTCCAGGGCGGTAGTAGGCTCATCGGCGATCAGCAGGTCGGGATCGCAGGAGAAGGCGATGGCGATCATTACCCGCTGGCGCATACCGCCGGAGAGTTCAAACGGGTAGCGCTCCAGCACCTGCTGCGGGTCGGCTATCTGCATATCGCGCAGCAGCGCCGCGGCCCGGCTGCGCGCGTCGCGGACGGAAAGCGGCCGGTGCTGGCGAATAACGTCCACCATCTGCTTGCCGATGCGGCGGGTGGGGTTCAGGGCGGTCATCGGCTCCTGAAAGATCATCGCCGCCTTGTCGCCGCGCAGCTGGCGCAGGGTTTTCTCCGGCGCGTTCAGCATATCGTGCGCGCTGAGGGTGACGCTGCCGCTGCGGATGCGGTAGCTGCCCGGCGGCAGCAGGCGCATGCTGAGCATGGCGGTCACCGATTTACCGGAGCCGGACTCGCCCACCACGCCGACGATCTCGCCCCGGTTGATGTGCAGAGAGATATTGTTCAATACCCGCACTTCGCCCTGCCAGGCGGGGAAGCTGAGGCTGACGTTATCGAGGGTCAGAATACGCTGGGTCATCAGCTGCGTCCTCCGGCTTTCGGATCGAGCAGATCCTGGATGCCGTCGCCAAACAGGTTAAAGCCGACGGCGGTTATCAGGATCGCCGCGCCGGGAAAGGCGCAGTACCACCACTGATCGAGAACGTAGTTGCGGCCGTTGGCGACCATCGCGCCCCATTCGGCGGTGGGCTGCTGGGCGCCGAGGCCGATAAAGCCGAGGGTGGCGGCCATCAGGATCGCGCTGCCGATATCCAGCGCGGCCTGCACAATCAGCGGCGGCAGGGCGTTGCGCAGAATGAGCCATCTGATCAGGTGCCAGCGGGAGGCGCCGAAGGTCACCGAGGCTTCGACATAGCTATGCTGGCGGACGATCAGCGTTTGCCCGCGCGCCAGGCGAACGTAAAACGGGATCCTGACGATGGCGATCGCCAGCATGGCGTTAAACAGGCTCGGCCCGAGGGCGGCCGCCAGCGCCATGGTCAGCACCAGCGAGGGGATCGACAGCATAATGTCCATCAGCCGCATAATCAGCGCGTCGCAGCGCCCGCCGAGCACCCCGGATAAGCAGCCCAGCAGGGAGCCGCCGATCCCGGCGATCAGTACTACGGCAAGCCCGGCGGCAATCGACTGCTGGCTGCCGATCAGCACCCGGCTGAACAGATCCCGGCCCACTTCGTCGGTGCCGAACCAGTGGGCCGGCGACGGCGCCTGCAGGCGGGCGGTAAGATCGATAGCGTTCGGATCGTGGGGCACCAGCCAGGGTGAAAAAATCATCAGCAGCAGCATCAGCAGCATAATGGCGCCGCCGATAAGGGTCAGCGGACTCTGTCTGATGAGCCACAGCCTGCGCTGCCAGCGCGGACTGACGGTGCGTCTGCGCCGCGTCAGCGGACGTTCTTCGGTCATCATCACTTAACTCTCTCCCCGACCCATGCGCGGATCGATCCACAAGTAGAGCAGGTCAACAATCAGATTCACCAGCACGTAGGCAAACGACACCACGATGGCAAATCCCATTACCGCCGGGAAATCCAGGGCCTGAATGGAGGTCACCACCCAGGCGCCCATCCCCGGCCAGGCAAAGACGGTTTCGGTCAGCACCGCGCCGTAGAGCAGATCCCCCAGCGCCAGGCCGAGGACCGTGACCGAGGGGATCAGGGCGTTGGGCAGGGCGTAGCGCAGGATAATGGTCCAGCGCGGCAGGCCGCTTGCCAGCGCGGTGCGGATATAGTCCTCGCCGAGCTGTTCGAGCATCGCCGAGCGGATCTGGCGGGCGACAATGCCCAGGTGGACGAAGGCGAGGGTGGCCGCCGGCAGGATCAGATGCTGCACGGCGTTGATAAATACCTCCGTATCGCCCGCCAGCAGAGAATCGAGCAGGTAGAAGCCGGTGACGTGTGCAGGCGGATCGAGCCAGTCGTCCAGCCTGCCGCTGCCCGGCAGCCAGTTCAGCTTGCCGTAGAACAGGACGATGACCCCAAGCCCGAGCCAGAAGGCGGGGGTTGAGATCCCGGTCAGCGCCAGCAGCCTGACCAGATGATCGGTCCAGCGGTTGCGGTAGACCGCAGAGAGGACGCCCAGCGGAATGCCGACCACCAGCGCGATGGCGAGGGCGCAGAAGGCCAGCTCCAGGGTCGCCGGGAAGAAAGCCTTTAGATCCTCCAGCACCGGGCGGCCGGTGCGGATCGAGGTGCCCAGATCGCCGTGCAGCAGCGCCGAAACGTAGCGGGCAAACTGCTGCCAGAGCGGCAGATCCAGCCCCCGCTGCTGACGGCTAGGCTGGACTAGCTCGTCGCTGGCGCGTTCGCCCGCCAGCAGGCGGGCCGGATCGCCGGGGATCAGGTGCGAAATGATAAACGTAATGACGCAGACGCCGGCCACCACCAGCACAAGGCCCCAGCAGCGCTGGCGTATCAGACTCCAGAAACTCATATCGCTTCCTCCGCCGGGCCAGCGGCCCGGCGCAAAAGAGAGACCGCAGCGCTACTTATGCATCTGCGCAAGGTTGTATATCTGCTCCAGCATCGGGTTAAAGACGAAGCCCTGGACCGATTTATTCATGGCGACCTGGTAGTTTTTCTGGAACAGGTAGACATAGGCGGCTTCATCAATCACCACCTTCTGCGCCGCCTGATAATCCTTGGTACGCGTTGCCTGGTTGCTGGAGGACGCCGCCTGGCCGAGCAGCTTATCGACGGCGGCATTGGCGTAGAACGAGCGGTTGCCGGGCAGCCCTTTTTTGTCTGAAGCGAACAGGTAGTTCATAAACATGTAGGGATCGGCAAAATCCGGGCTCCAGTTGCCGATCGCGATATCGTAGTCGCCCTTGCCGATGCGCTCGCGCATGGTGGCGTTGGCCAGCTTCTCAAGCTTCACCTGAATGCCGAGCGCCTGCAGATTGGCCTGGGTAGAGAGGGCGATCGGCTCCCAGTTCGGATCGTTATCGGAATAGAGGAACGAGAGCGTCTTCGGTTTATCGGCCACTTTCTCCAGCGCCGCCTTCGCCTTATTCATATCCAGCGAGTACTGCATTGCGCCGCTGTCGTAGCCCCACATTCCCTCCGGGATCGGGCCGCGCAGTTGCTTACCGTTGCCGCCGAGAATGCCGTTCACCATGCCCTGATAGTCGGTCGCCCAGGAGATAACCCGGCGGAGTTCGACCTGGTTAAGCGGCGGCTTGCTGTTATTGAGATAGAGGTTGGTAATGCGCAGGGCAGGATAGTCGTGAACCGCGACCTTATCCTCTTTTTTCAGGGCGGCAAACTGATCCACCGGCAGCGCGTCGGCGATATCCAGATCGCCTTTGGTTAACTGCAGGCGGCGGGCGGCGCTCTCGCCGATAATTTTCACCGTCACGCGCTTAAACGCGGGTTTGCTGCCGTCAAAGGGCGGGTGGGGTACCAGCACAAGCTGCGGCCCGTTCTGCCAGCGCTGCAGCTTAAAAGCGCCGGAGCCGGCGGTGTTCTGCGCCAGCCAGCCCCGGGCGTCGTCGTCGGCGTGGGCCTTCAGCACGGCGGGATTAATGATGGAGGCCCCGTCGTTCGCCAGGGTGTGCAGGAAGGGGGCGAACGCGTCCGGTAGGGTAAAGCGCACGGTTTGCGGATCGATGACCTCTATTTTCAGGCCCGCAGGAAAGGCTTCGGACGGCCCCTGCTTGATGCGCATCAGGCGCTCAAAGGAGAGTTTGACCGCGTCGGCGGTAACCGGCGTGCCGTCGTCAAACTGCGGCCCTTTGCGCAGGGTAAACGTCCAGACTTTGCCGTCATCGGAGGCCTGCCACTTTTCCGCCAGATCGCCCTCGACGTCCGTCGAACCTTTGCCGTTATCCACTTTATACTTCACCAGCCGCTGGTAGGCGGGATAGGTAATGGTCCAGTCGTTGTTATCAATGGTCACCGCCGGATCCAGCGTCTGCGGATCCGCAGCCTTGCCAATAACCAGCATGTCTTTAGGAACCGCGCTCCAGGCGGGCGCAGTGGCGGCGGCCAGGGCGAGAGCTAACAGCAGGGGGCGGACTGTGCGGGGAATTATCATTGTTTTACTCCGTAAGCATTGTCAGGTGTTAAACAGGAAAAGACGTCGTCCAGCAGGGGATAGCCGGCGGCGTCGGGTAATTCAAAGTGCCACCACTCGGTGGCAATGCCCCTGAAGCCGCCGCCGTACATGATGGCGTTGAGCAGCAGGCGGTTGCGCTGGGCCTGCGGCGGGATGCCGGGATGGAAGGGGTGGGAGAGTTCGCTCATCTCGTCAAAGCCGGTGCCCATATCCAGCGCCTCGCCGCGCTCATCAAGCAGCGTGACGTCGATAGCCGTGCCCCGGCTGTGGTTTGAGCCGAGGCTGCCCGGCACGACATAGGCCGGGTCCGGGCAGGCATTCCACAGCAGCGCCTGCGCCCGCTGCGGGCGGTAGGCATCCAGCACCTGCAGGCGCAGCCCGGCGAGGGCGGCAATCTGCAGCGACTTCTCCAGCGCCGCCGCCGCATCCGGATGCAGCAGGCAGCGCGCTTCGCCGTAGATCGGCCGGCCGGTGAGGTTATCGGCGGTAGCGTATTTAAGATCGATATCCAGCGTCGGAAAGCGCGCGGCGATATCGATAAGAGGCAGCGACTGGCTCATCACAATGTCCTGTATTTATTCATGTTCAAATTGGCCAAAGGCCTGCTGCAGCGCGCGGTTCTCCGCGAGGCGGCCGGAGAGCGCCGGCCCCAGTCGCTCTATCGTTGCGGACAGCAGCAGGTTAAAAAGGCAGCTGATGGGAGCGAGGGAGTCCCAGAAGTGCCCGGTATCGGTTTTGACCTGCAGCAGATCCACCGGGAAGTCGCGGGCCCACGGGCACCAGATATCGGTGACCAGCGCCGTCGCTACCCGGCGCTCGCTGGCGATGCGGCAGAACTGGCGGGCCGCCGTGGCGTAGGCGCGGGTGTCCGTCAGCACCACGTAGGGGTTGTCATACCCGGAGTTCAGCGATTCCAGCCAGCTGCCGGAGCTGCCGTCGGCGTAAACCACCCGGGGGCGCAGGTACTCCAGATGGCTGAAAAAGGTGTTGGCGATGCCGCGGGTCGACTGAACGCCGAGGACGATCACCGCGTCGGCGTCGGCGATGCGCTGGCTGATGCGGGCGAAGGTCTCCGTCTGCGCCAGCCGGTAGACGTACTGGATGGCCTCCAGCTCCATCTGCAGCGACTGGCTGAGCCTGTCCGGCCGGGCCTGCTGCTGCGCCCAGGAGTCGAGGCGCTCTACTACGCCCCAGTGGCGGTAGGGGGCCGCGCTGGCGCTTTTCAGGCCGTTTTTAACGTCGTCCAGGTTGCGATAGCCCAGCTTGCGCAGGTAGCGACCGACGGTGATCCCGCTGGTGCCCGTGGCCTGGGCGATGCTGTCCGCGGTCTCGAACGGGATTTGCGCCAGGTGGCCGAGCAGCCAACTGCCGATCCGTTTTTCGCTCGGCGTCAGCTGACTGAACGTTGACTCGATAATCCGCTGCAGCTCATGGCTATCGCTCATCTCTGCCCTCGATGATAGTGAGATATCATTTAACAGACTTTTGATACTTGAATAACAAAGCACGATGCGTGCCAGATGAACAGAAACGGCCTTATTCCTGAATATGGCGCGATAACAGGGTGTTTCGATACATTTGAAGCGTAGGTAAGGGCGACAGGAACGCACAAAAAGCGTGCAGATTTTTCCGAAGAGCGTCACATAAAGAACATTTTTTTAACAATTTCGCGCATTAATCTCCTCAACGCC
>OKAV01000143.1_pt1 | contig 9149 bp, 9 predicted proteins | sample 1612431 | NCBI WGS metagenome assembly OKAV01 (sample SAMN04436795, study PRJEB24849) | human gut metagenome | biome: human gut; feature: NICU; material: stool | host: Homo sapiens | place: USA: Saint Louis, MO | collected 2011-05-09
GGAGCTGAACCGCAGCAACTTCTTCCGTTTCTGCCAGCTGCTGGAAAAACGCAGGGTAGACGCGCCCCGGCTGGGCGCAAGCAGCCATCCGGACGATGACCCGGTGCGTTTCTGCCCGCATCCGGGCATGGGATTTCCGGCCAGCGAGCTGAAGGCCGTTGAATATGATGAGGACGAGACAAAACCGCCGGTTGTCCGCACCACTTTTATGGGCCTGTACGGCGTCGACTCGCCGCTGCCGACGGCCTGGCTCGACGATATCGCCCAGGGCCGGGAGGGGCACGAGTCGCAGCAGGCGTTTCTCGATATCTTCAGCCACCGCATCCTGACCCAGTTTTACCGCATCTGGCGCAAATATTCGTACCCGGCCACCTTCGAAGCGGGTGGTACGGACGCCATCTCGCAGTCGCTGCTGGGCCTGGTGGGGCTCGGCATTCCCGGCACGGCGGAGCATATTGCCACGCCGGTGTCGCGCTTTCTCGCCCTGCTTGGCGTGCTGCGCCAGCCCGGCAAAACGCAGGAGGGCGCCCGGGCGCTGGTGAGCCTGCTGGCGCCTCATACCCGGGTCCGGGTCAGCCCCTACAGCCTGCGGCCGGTGGAAATCAACCGCCCGGCGGGCTTTTACGGCGACGAAGATATTCTGCTCGACGGCAATACGCCGCTCGGGGATGAGGTGATGGAGGCCGGAAGCCAGTTGCTGATAGCCCTGTCAACGGACGATGCGCGTGAGGCGCTGGCGTGGCGACCGGACGGCCGGCTGTATCAGGACTTTCTGGTCATGCTGCGGGTCTGGCTCGGCTGGCGCTTCAAGGCCCGCATTACGCTGACGATCAGCACCCGCCTGCTCGGCATCACGCCGCTGGGCGACGCGCCGCTGTGGCTGGGAATGAACGGTGTGCTGGGCGTGGAGGGCGATACGGTGCCGGACGACGTGCCGCAGACCTTTACCACTGAAGCCGGCCACTACGGAGGCCTGCAGGCCGCCACACAACAACAAGGAAATCGTCGTGTTACTTACCACTTTGACTAAAAAAAAACGCTGGCTACAGCTGCTGGCAGTATGTATTACGGGCTGCGGCCTGACGGAGAGCGTGACGGACGGTACCCGGTCGGCCTTCAGCGCCGTTTTTTATAAAAAAATTAAGGTGCTGCATCTCGACTTTACCGCCCGGGAGGCGCTGAACACCGACGCGCGGGAGAGCAACTCACTTTCCGAGCCGGTGGTAATACGTATCTACCAGCTGCGGGATCGTAAAGCCTTCGATAAAGCCCTCTACCGGCCTCTGCTGGAAGAGGGCGATATCCTGCTGAAGGATGACCTGCTGGCCAGCCGGGAGGTGGTGCTTAAGCCCGGCGGCGATGCCTCGCTGGATATGCCGATGGCGGCAGAGGCAAAGTTTGTCGCCGTGGCCGGGCTGTTTCGCCACCCTGACATGGAAAAAGACCACTGGCGGCTGGTACTGGAGCGGGAGTCACTTGATCCGAACAAGGCCCGCATTATTGAGGCGGGTAACAACCGGCTGACGCTGATTGCGGATAAGGAGGAGTGATGCCCCATGAACACAACGCCCCCTCGCTGTACGAGATGCTCTACGGCAACTTTTCAGGGGGGCTCGACCTTAACCAGGTCAGTGAAGAAAACCAGGTCATCCTCTCGGTGCTCGACAACATGCAGCGCATCCTCAACGCCCGGGCCGGGGCGCTGGCGCACCTCCCGGACTACGGCCTGCCGGATATGACGAAAATTCTTCAGGGGATGCCCGGCACCGCCCATCAGCTGATGAGCATCCTCTCTGACGTACTGCTGAAGTACGAGCCGCGGCTGAAAAGGGTGACGGTGGTGATGCTCGACCAGACCATTCCCGGCGAGCTGCGCTACGCCATCGACGCCGAGCTGAAGGGCATCGGCCTGGTGCGCTACGGCACCGACTTCATGCCGGAAGGCAGGGTCCTGCTGCGCCACCTGAAGCAGCAGCAATACCTGGACAACCGGTCACGGCTCTGAGCGGTGACGCAGGCATGACCTCAGCCGGGGCGCCGTTTCTCAGAAAACGTCAGACGCCACCGCGCTGACTTCCGTACCGGAGACGGACCTTAATGAAGAGACCTTTTTCACCCTGCTCGCGCCGCTGCTGCCTGAGTAAATCCCTTATTCCCTTTACCGACGGACACTGCTTATGACCCTGCCTCAGCAACTGAAAACCGGCGGCGACCCGCGCCTGCAGCCGGACTATACCGCCCTGCGCGAGGAGCTGGCGAAGCTCTCGCATCCGGCGCGCCCGGACGTTGACTGGGAGCGGGTGACCAGGCTCTGCCTGGCGCTGTTCGACCGCAACGGCGTCGAGCTGCAGACTGCCGCCTGGTACACTCTGGCCCGCACGCGTCAGGCGGGCCTGGGCGGCCTGAACGAGGGCCTGGCCCTGCTGGCGGCGCTGATCGTCCGCCAGTGGGGCGCCCTGTGGCCGCAGCCGGTCCACGCCCGGATGGAGATACTCTCCGGCCTCAGCCAGCGTCTGCAGGCGGCGCTGCGCACCCTGACGCCGGGCTACGCCGACCTGCCGCAGGTCTATGAGGCGGAGCGGCAGCTGGCCGCCATTCTCGACGCGCTGGCGCGCCTGGAGCTGAAGAATGCCAGCCGGCTGGCGCCGCTGGTGGAATTTATGCACAACGCCTCCGTCAGGCTGGAGAAGATGGAGGGCGACGGCGAGGCGACCCCGGCGGTGGTGCTGCCGGCGACGCCGCAGCTAGCGCCGCCTGAGGCAGCGGCGCCGCGGATATATGTGGTGCCGGACGCTCGCGGAGACACCGCTGAGACTGGGCTGGAAGGGCAGGTCTCCGCTGCGGACGAGCCCGCAACAGCCGCGCCCGCCGCCTCCCGCCGCGCCGTCAGGCCTTTTCTGGCCGGGATGGTGACGATGCTGGTCGCGGGCGGCGCCGCGCTGTGGGGCTGGCAGAAGCTGCACCCGGCCGTCGCGCCGCTGCCGGTGGCGGCCAGCCCCACCGCGCTGGTCGCGCTGGCGCGTCAGTCGCCACTGTGGCTGCAGAATTACGGCTTCACGCTGGCCGCCGGCGCGCCGGCGCAGGAGGCCGGAAGGCTGAAGGCGCAGTGGCGGCAGCACATCAGCGCCGGGGCCCTGCCGGAGGAGGCGCTGGCGGGCTGGCAGCAGGGAATGGCGGGCCTGCAGGACCTGACACGCCGGCTGAACGCCCTGGACGAGCGTAAGGGAAAATACCTGACCGGCTCGGAGCTGAAGTCGATGGTGTTTGCCATCACCCAGGATTTTGAGCGCAGCGTGCCGGTGGAGGCGCGGCTCTATCGGCTGAGCCGGACGCCGGCGGGAGAGCCGCTGCCCGCCGCGCAGGTGGCGCAGACGGACTTGTACCTGAATCAGCTGCTGAACCGCTATGCGGTGATCAGAATGCAGGCTAAAGAATATTAATCATTCTGAATTCATACAGAGATCTTTTAATCATGCAGGCATCATGGATCTCTGCCAGAGTGAAACGAACATTTTTGCGCGCAAAAATATCAGAGCTTACCTGGGGGTAATAAAAAGGATGAATTTTGAAATTCCGGAACCGGGTGGATGGTTAACGATCTCCGCTATGTACAGTTTCAGGCAGTACCTCCCTTTCAAAAAATATTACGTCCCGATCTGTTTTAGTTTTTTGATAGTGTCAGGCTAATATCCTCAATGAGCCCCTCCTGAAATGACCAACTAAGACGTAATAAATACCCGATGTGATAGTGTTCATAATGTTAAAAAACAAGTTCGGATCGGACTATGGCTGGCAGCCGGGTAGTCTGTCCGGAGTACTGAGTTTTTAAAATGATAGCGGGTAAAAACAACGTTATCTCAGATGACGCAGGAATGCCGAAGGAGTCCCTCCGGCATTGTTGCCGGGGAAGGGCAATCCCCGGCAGGTTGCATTAATCCAGCTTCGCCTGCGCCCAGACGATGCCGCTGGCATACTCCGGCGGCAGCAGAGGGATAAGCGCCTCCAGCGTGGCGCTGAGCTGGCCGGTATCGCAGTCGCTGAGGTTCAGGTGGCCCACCTTGCGGCCCGGACGTACCTCTTTGTCATACCAGTGCAGGTGCACCAGCGGCAGCCTGAGCCAGTCGTAATTCAGATCGGTGCCGATCAGGTTCACCATCACCGACGGCGCGCTGACCACCGGCGGCGGCAGCGGTAGCCCGGTAATGGCGCGCAGGTGCAGTTCGAACTGGCTGATGGAAGCCCCGTTCTGCGTCCAGTGGCCGCTGTTGTGCACGCGCGGCGCCAGTTCGTTAATCAGCAGCCCGGCGGGGGTAATAAAGCACTCCATCGCCATTACGCCCACGTACTCCAGCTCGTGCATGATGGCCGACAGCATCTCTTCCGCCTGCGCCTGCTGGCGGGCGTCCGCCTGCGGGAAGGCGACGCTCATGCGCAGGATCCCCTCCTGGTGCAGGTTATGGGTCAGCGGATAGAAGACGGTTGCGCCGTCGCGGGAGCGGGCGCCGACCAGCGACACTTCGCCGCTGAAGTTAATGCCCTGCTCGACGATACACTCCCCGTAGCACTCGTCCGGCAGCTGCCCGGTTTCGTTTTCACGCAGGCGCCACTGGCCGCGGCCGTCGTAGCCGCCGGTGCGGCGCTTGACGATGGCCAGCTCGCCCAGCATCTCAAATACGCCCGGCCACTCTGCTTTATCGGCCAGCAGCTGCCACGGCGCGGTCGCCAGACCGAGGCGGTCAAACAGCTGCTTCTGGGTCAGGCGGTCGGCGATAATCGGAAAGACATCGCGGTTGACGAACGCAGGATGGCGCGCCAGTTCGCGGGTCAGCGCGGTCTCCGGCCAGCGCTCAATTTCAGCGGTAATGGTGCTCTGCTGAAAGGGCACCGCGTCGGGATCGGCCTCCAGCCCGACCGGCCATACCGCAATCCCCAGCGGTTCACCGGCCTGGCGCAGCATCCGCCCCAGCTGACCGTTCCCCAGTACGCAGACCTGCTTCATGCCGCACCCCGCGGATCCGGGTTGTCGAGCACCTCGTCCGTTTGCGGCCGGCGCCAGTCGCTAAGGCGCTGGTGGAGATCCGCGTCATGAACTGCCAGCATCTGCGCCGCCAGCAGGGCGGCGTTGGCCGCGCCGGCCTTGCCGATCGCCAGCGTACCCACCGGAATACCGCGCGGCATCTGTACGATAGAGTAGAGGCTGTCGACGCCGCTCAGGGCGGCGCTCTGTACCGGCACGCCCAGCACCGGCACCAGCGTTTTGGCCGCAATCATGCCCGGCAGGTGCGCCGCCCCGCCCGCGCCCGCGATAATCACCTGGTAACCGTTCGCTTCCGCGCCTTCGGCGAAGCTGAACAGCTTGTCCGGCGTGCGGTGGGCGGAGACCACCTCAACGTGGTGAGCAACATCAAGGGTATCGAGGATTTCTGCGGCAAACTGCATGGTAGCCCAGTCGCTTTTGGACCCCATGACGATGGCGACTCGCGCCGGGTTATTGCGGGAAGACATGCGTCTTAAAACTCCTGTGGGTGTGGAACACACTGCTTTGAAGGCCTCCGAGAATACCATGAAAACGCGGCAAGGAAAACGATTGCGCAGCCCGCTGTAACGTCAGGGTGACGCCGCTGTTGACTTAAGGTGGCAAAGGGGTAATCACTTTGTGCAGGCAATGAGGTAAAGTAGAGGCTGTTTTGTTGACCGCAGCATAATCAAGGAGCCCGCTATGCTGAAAATATTGCGCACCCCGGAGGGGAAAAAGTTTCTCACCGCCGTCGTCATCGTGTTTATCGTTGCCGTTTCGGTAGTGACGAAAGTAACGTTCCAGGGCGTAGAAGATCAGTACAACCTGCCGATGAGCCAGTGGAACGTCTCCATGTTCTTTATACAGGGCGCATGGGCGACCATCTACAGCATCATGTTCACTATTATCGGCTCGCTGCCGTTTGGCTTTTACTTTCTTGGCCCGAAGGACGATCGGGGCTAGCTCAGAACGGAAAGGCAATCAGCTCCACGCTGTCGGCGGTCGCTTTGACCATCGAGCCTTCCGTATGCCACGCGCCCAGTACCACCCTTGATGCGGATTGCCCGTTAACCGTCAGCGCGTGCACCTGCGGACGATGAGTATGCCCGTGGATCAGCCACTGCACCTGGTGCTTTTCCATCACCGCGGTTACCGCCTGCGGATTGACGTCCATAATGGCTTCTGATTTGTGGCCGTTGGCCGCCCGGCTGCCGCTGCGCATCCGGCGGGCGATTTTGCGGCGGATAAACAGCGGCAGGGCCAGAAACAGCGCCTGTATCCACGGCGTGTGGACCTTGCGGCGAAACGCCTGGTACTGCACATCGTCGGTACACAGCGTGTCGCCGTGCATGATCAGCACCCGGCGGCCGTACAGGTCGAGGACCTTCTCCTGCGCCAGCAGCTGCATACCGCTTTCGCGCGCAAAGCGCCTGCCCAGCAGGAAGTCGCGATTGCCGTGAATGAAGTAGCAGGGCGTGCCGGATGCAACCAGCGCCCTGATTTCGCGCGCGATTTCCGCGTGCAGCGGCGTGGGATCGTCATCGCCAATCCACGCTTCAAACAGATCGCCGAGGATATACAAACCCTCGCTGCCGCGCGCTTCGCCGCGCAAAAAACGCAGAAAACCGGCGGTTATCGCCGGTTCTTCTGTCTGCAGGTGTAAATCTGCAATAAAGTGTGTCGCCACCAATTACTCGCTGACGGTCACGCTTTTGATAATCACGTCTTCTTTCGGCACGTCCTGATGCATACCGCTGCGGCCGGTGGCCACACCCTTGATGGCGTCAACCACGTCCATGCCTTCCACCACTTCGGCGAATACGCAGTAGCCCCAGCCCTGCAGGTTTTCACCGGAAAAGTTAAGGAAGTCGTTATCCGCGACGTTGATGAAGAACTGCGCGGTGGCGGAGTGCGGCGCCTGGGTGCGGGCCATTGCCAGGGTGCCGCGGGTGTTTTTCAGGCCGTTGTTGGCTTCATTTTTAATCGCGTCTTTGGTCTCTTTCTGATTCATGCCCGGCTCAAAGCCGCCGCCCTGAATCATGAAACCGTTGATAACGCGGTGGAAAATAGTGTTGTCGTAGAAACCTTCACGGCAGTAGTCCAGGAAGTTTTTAACTGTTTCAGGCGCTTTATCATCAAAGGTTTTGATAACAATGTCGCCGTGATTAGTGTGGAAAGTGACCATTTTTTCATCCTGTTCTGTTTATGTGGTGCGAATACCCGTTGCCGGGTTACGTATAGTCGGTTGTTATAGCATAAGCCACCGCCTGGATCATCTCGCAAATCAGGCTGATCCCGGTATGATTTACGGGTATCATACGCTATTCACTGTCCACACACGTCCAAACGGAATATTCGATGTTAAAAATCTTCAATACACTGACGCGCCAGAAAGAGGAATTTAAACCTATCCATGCCGGGGAAGTCGGCATGTACGTGTGTGGTATTACCGTTTACGATCTCTGTCACATTGGCCACGGCCGCACCTTCGTTGCTTTTGATGTTGTCGCCCGCTACCTGCGCTTTCTCGGCTATAAGCTGAAATATGTCCGCAACATTACCGATATTGACGACAAAATCATCAAGCGCGCCAATGAAAACGGTGAAAGCTTCGTGGCGCTGGTCGATCGCATGATCGTCGAAATGCACAAAGATTTTGATGCTCTGAACATCAAGCGCCCGGACAGCGAGCCGCGCGCGACGCACCACATTCCTGAAATTATTGAGATTACCGGACGCCTGATCGACCGCGGTCACGCCTACGTTGCCGACAACGGTGACGTAATGTTCTCGGTGCCGAGCGACCCGACCTACGGCCAGCTGTCGCGCCAGGATCTGGAGCAGCTGCAGGCGGGGGCCCGGGTTGACGTGGTTGACGCCAAGCGCAACCCGATGGATTTCGTGCTGTGGAAGATGTCGAAAGCGGGCGAGCCGGGGTGGCCGTCGCCGTGGGGCGAGGGGCGTCCTGGCTGGCACATCGAGTGTTCAGCGATGAACTGCAAGCAGCTCGGCTCCCATTTCGACATTCACGGCGGCGGATCGGATCTGATGTTCCCGCACCATGAAAACGAAATTGCCCAGTCCACCTGCGCCCACGACGGCGAGTACGTCAACACCTGGATGCACTCCGGGATGGTGATGGTTGACCGCGAGAAGATGTCCAAATCGCTGGGCAACTTCTTTACCGTCCGCGATGTGCTGAAGTACTACGACGCCGAAACCGTGCGCTACTTCCTGATGTCCGGCCACTACCGCAGCCAGCTCAACTACAGCGAAGAGAACCTCAAGCAGGCCCGCTCGGCGCTGGAGCGCCTCTACACCGCCCTGCGCGGTACCGACGCCTCCGCCGCGCCTGCGGGCGGCGACGCCTTCGAAGCGCGCTTTCGCGAGGCGATGGATGACGACTTCAATACGCCGGAAGCCTACTCGGTGCTGTTCGACATGGCCCGCGAAGTGAACCGCCTGAAGGCGGAAGATCCGGCGGCGGCGGACGGCATGGCGGCGCAGCTGCGCAAGATCGCCGGCGTGCTGGGCCTGCTGGAGCAGGAGCCGGAAGCCTTCCTGCAGAGCGGCGCCCAGGCGGACGACGGTGAAGTGGCCGAAATTGAAGCCCTGATCAAACAGCGCCTGGAAGCGCGCCAGGCGAAAGACTGGGCGGCGGCGGACGCGGCCCGCGATCGCCTCAATGAGATGGGCATTGTGCTGGAAGACGGCCCGCAGGGGACGACCTGGCGTCGTAAGTAAACGCCTGCCTCAGGCCGCAGCATGTTTTCATTCTGCGGCCTTTTTTTGTCCACTTTTTGTCGGCGGCTGGAAAATGCACACTGACTGACCCCACCCCTGATGATCGCAACCGGCAACCGGGCGGCTGTAGGCCGCAAGAAAGCGTATCGTGCTGTCGCCGCTGTTCAGCGCTATTTTTCCCTGCTTCAGCAGCGAGGCTGGCTGATCGTCGGTGAAAATATTGCGGGTAAATAGCTTCGCACCCACTCTTTCAAACGTGCTGGCGCGAACGATTGAAGGCTGATAGTGCTGCGCCTGCAGCCAGCTTCGGGCCGCTTTTCTGGACCATATTTCGCGATCGCTGGCGCGGGCGAATACCTCCAGCAGCCAGCCATTAGAGTTTTGGTAC
>OKAV01000166.1_pt1 | contig 8238 bp, 8 predicted proteins | sample 1612431 | NCBI WGS metagenome assembly OKAV01 (sample SAMN04436795, study PRJEB24849) | human gut metagenome | biome: human gut; feature: NICU; material: stool | host: Homo sapiens | place: USA: Saint Louis, MO | collected 2011-05-09
GGCGCTGTTGCTGACGCTGCTGGCCGCGGGAAGCCCGTTCCGGGGTGAGCCGCCGCCGGTTGGCGGCGCAGACTTCACGCCGCAGTGGCGGCGGCTGCTGGCCCTTTCGCGGCAAAGTGAACCGCTTACGCTTCCTGACGCCGCGCCGTTTTCTGCGCTAAACCTGCAGGCGGCGGGCGTGACGCTGGTAAGCTGGCAGCCGGACGGTAAGGGCGGAGAACTGCTGCTGGAGAGCGACTGGCGCAGCATTCCGCCGCTCTTTGCCCTGCTGGCCCGCAGCGGCGCGGCGATCCCGGCATTCAGTATTGCGCCGCAGGACGGCGCGCTGGCGGTTTCGCTGCGGCTGGAGATGGACGATGAAGGCTGACAGGGGGCTTGCGCTGCTGATCGTCGTACTGCTGCCGGCGCTGGCGGGGATGCGCGATCCCTTTCGCCCGCCGGAGGATCGCTGTCGGCTGGCGGAGCTCGCCCGCTGGCGCTACGGCGGCGCGGCGGGCGCGGCTGGGCAGCTCATCGGCTTTATGCAGGCTCCCGACGGCAGGTGGCACCGCGTAAAGACGGGGGAGCCGCTCGGCAGCGGTCGGCGGGTGCTGGCCATCGCGCCCGATCAACTGGAGATAGCGCTGGACGCGCAGTGTGAGCCTTCGCGCTGGCGCTGGTTAAAAGAAGGAGCGAAGCATGAGGCGTACAGCGCTGCTGGCGGCAATGCTGTTCTGCAGCGGGACGATAGCCAAAGAGACGCCGGTGAACCTGGCGGTGGATGACGTACCCGTTGCCCAGGTCCTGCAGGCGTTGGCCGATATGGCCCGGCAAAATATCATCATTGCCCCGGAGGTGAAGGGGAGCATTTCGCTGCAGCTGCATGAACTCGCGTGGGGGCGGGCGCTGCGCGCGGTGTTAACCGGCGCGGGGCTGGCGCAGGAGAAGCAGGACGGCGTTATCTATATCTCCAGCGGCAGCAGCGCGGCGCAGAAGCTGGCCCGGCTGCAGGCCGAGCGGCAGAAAAAGCGGCAGGCCCGCCCGCTGAAGACGCAAAGCGTCGATCTGCATCACGCGGAGGCGGCGGAGCTTGCCAAAGCCGGCGACAGACTGCTGGGCCCGCGGGGCACGCTGACCGCCGACCGGCGCACTAACCGTCTGCTGATCCGCGATGACCCTGAGCACCTTCCCGGGCTGCTGGCGTGGGTGGCGGAGATGGATCTGCCCGTCGGCCAGGTGGCCCTCAGCGCCTTTATCGTCACCATTAATGAAAAAAGTCTTCGCGAACTGGGCGTAAAGTGGGCGCTGGCGGAGGGGCCGTCCGGGCGCGGGCAGCCCGGTAATCTGCGCAGCGATCTCGCCGTGGCGGGCGCGACCGCGCAGGCGGGATTTAATATCGGCAGGATAGGCGGCCGTCTACTGGAATTTGAGCTGAGCGCGCTGGAGCGCAGGCAGCAGCTGGAGATTATCGCCAGTCCGCGCCTGATTGCCTCTCACCTGCAGCCTGCCAGCATTAAGCAGGGCAGCGAAATTCCCTATCAGGTCTCCAGCGGCGAGAGCGGCGCGACCTCGGTACAGTTCAAGGAGGCCGTGCTCGGCATGGAGGTGACGCCAACCGTGCTGCCGCGCGGCCGCGTACGGCTCAAGCTGCGTATCACCGAGGACATGCCTGGGCAGGTGCTGCAGCAGGCGGGCGGCGAAGTGCTGGCAATTGATAAGCAGGAAATTGAAACCCAGGTGGAGCTCAACAGCGGTGAAACGCTGGCATTAGGCGGTATTTTCTCGCAAAAGCGCAAACTTGCCGACGGCAGCGTGCCGCTGCTGAGCGAGATCCCGCTGTTGGGCAGGCTGTTTCGCCACAGCGGCAAGGCGAACGAGCGGCGGGAACTGGTGGTATTCATTACGCCGCGGATAATTCCCGCCGGATAACTTTTCAGGTGAGATTTTTCTGCCGTAACTCGTTTCAGGAGTTTGACGTGACGGCGGATTTAGCATACAAGGAGTACCGATTTGAGAGTCGGTGCTCCAGTAGATTCGTAATGATTAAAGTTGCCAAAGCAGCCGTACTACTGAGATAATTTTCGATCTGACTCTCGCACTATCGCAAATGAGCTTTCAGTTCATGTCCGGCGTCGCCAGAATGTTCGCGGCGCGGATTTATTATTAACAAATTGTCTTAGTAGTACCTAAAAAATGGCAGAGAAACGCAATATCTTTCTGGTTGGGCCTATGGGTGCCGGCAAAAGCACTATTGGGCGCCAGTTAGCCCAGCAGCTCAACATGGAATTCTTCGATTCAGATCAAGAGATAGAAAAACGCACTGGTGCAGACGTGGGCTGGGTCTTCGATGTTGAAGGCGAAGAAGGTTTTCGCGATCGTGAAGAAAAAATCATCAACTAGCTGACGGAAAAACAGGGTATTGTGCTGGCCACCGGCGGCGGCTCAGTGAAATCCCGCGAAACCCGCAACCGCCTCTCCGCGCGCGGTGTCGTGGTATACCTGGAAACCACTATTGAAAAACAGCTGGCACGCACCCAGCGCGATAAAAAGCGCCCGCTGCTGCAGGTTGAGACCCCACCGCGTGAGGTGCTGGAAGCCCTGGCGGATGAGCGTAACCCTCTGTATGAAGAGATTGCGGATGTCACTATCCGTACTGACGATCAGAGTGCAAAAGTGGTGGCGAACCAGATTATTCATATGCTGGAAAGCAACTGATTCTGGCAGCATCGGGATACGTCAGCGAATTCAAGTAACCAAGGTGGACGTTGCGTTATGGAGAGGATCACAGTCACTCTCGGGGAACGTAGTTACCCGATTACCATCGCCGCTGGTCTGTTTAACGACCCAGCTTCCTTTCAGCCCCTGAAGTCCGGTGACCAGGTGATGCTGGTTACCAATGAAACGCTGGCTCCCCTTTATCTCGATAAGGTGACGTCACGGCTTGAGCAGGCGGGCGTCAACGTTGATAGCGTGATCCTGCCCGACGGCGAGCAGTATAAAACGCTGTCGGTGATGGATACCGTCTTCACCGCTCTGCTTAAAAAACCCCACGGCCGTGACACCACGCTGATTGCGCTGGGCGGTGGCGTTATCGGCGATCTGACCGGTTTTGCGGCCGCCAGCTATCAGCGCGGCGTGCGCTTTATTCAGGTGCCGACCACGCTGCTTTCGCAGGTGGACTCCTCTGTCGGCGGCAAAACGGCGGTCAACCATCCGCTGGGTAAGAATATGATTGGCGCCTTCTGGCAGCCGGTCTCGGTGGTGGTCGATCTCGACTGCCTGAAAACGCTGCCCGCCCGCGAACTCTCTTCTGGCCTTGCCGAGGTGATTAAATACGGCATCATCCTCGACGCCCGCTTCTTCGAATGGCTTGAAAACAACATCGATGCGCTGCTGGCGCTGGATGAAAAAGCCATGGCTTATTGCATCCGCCGCTGCTGTGAACTGAAGGCCGATGTGGTTGCCGCCGACGAGCGGGAAACCGGCCTGCGTGCTTTACTCAATCTTGGCCACACCTTCGGACATGCGATCGAAGCCGAAATGGGCTACGGTAACTGGCTACACGGCGAAGCCGTGGCGGCCGGAATGGTGATGGCTGCCCGCGCCGCCGAGCGGCTGGGGCAATTTTCCTCTCAGGACACCCGGCGTATTATTGCCCTGCTGAACCGCGCGAAACTGCCGGTTACCGGGCCGCGCGAGATGTCCGCTGAGGCTTATATTCCGCACATGATGCGCGACAAGAAGGTTTTGGCCGGAGAGATGCGCCTGGTGCTTCCGTTAGCGATTGGCAAAAGTGAGGTACGCGGCGGCGTGGCACACGACGTGGTGCTTGGCGCGATTAACGATTGTCAGCAGGCATAATAACGACGGGCATCGCCCCGGCGGTGAGCAAACAGGTCAGGCCGCATTTATGCGGCAACATTGATTCAGGTGATGTGCAATTGTGGTTGGCATAAGCCTTTTAGTGGGGTGTTAAATGGATGAATTTAAACCAGAAGACGAGCTGAAACCCGATCCCAGCGATCGTCGTGCTGGTCGTTCCCGTCAATCTTCCGGCCGCGACAGCGAGCCGCAGATTAATTTTGACGATGTGGACGTTGACGGCGACGAGCGCCGTCCGTCGCGGGGCCGCAAAGTCAGCGATGAGCAGGAAGAAGAGTACTTCGAGGCCGGCGATGAGCCAGTCGAGCGTCGGCCGCGCAAACGCAAAAAAGCGCCGGTGGCGACGCCTGCTTCACGTCAGTACCTGATGATGGGCCTCGGCATTCTGGTGCTGCTGCTGCTGATCATTGGCATCGGCTCGGCGCTGAAATCGCCGTCGTCACCGTCCGGCGATGGCCAGACGGCGGGCGGCGAGCGCAATATCGATCTCTCCGGCGGCGGCGACGCCACCTCTAACCAGGCGAACGGCGCGCAGCCGGCGCCGGGCAGCGCGCCGGCTAACCAGGACGCCAGCGGACAGCAGGCGGCGGGCAACCAGCCGCAGGACGTCTCGCTGCCGCCGATCTCCTCAACGCCGACCGAGGGCCAAAATGCCTCTGCGCCGCAGGGCCAGCAGCGTATGGAAGTGCAGGGCGATCTGAACAACGCCCTGACCCAGCAGCAGGGCCAGATGGACAGCGCGGTGGCGAACTCCACCCTGCCGACCGAACCCGCTACCGTAGCGCCGATCCGCGGCGGCAGCGCCCAGCGCCAGCCGACGCACGCCGCTGAGACCGCTACCGCAGCGCCGCGCACCGAGCGTCGGCATAGCGAGCCTGTCCAGCAGAGCAGGCCGCAGGCGACGGTGAAAAGCGAACCGAAGCGCAGCGAACCCGTTCAGCGCAGCGAGCCGGTTAAGCGCAGCGAAGCGCCTAAGCGCAGCGAACCCGCAGCCGTTGCCCGCACGCCGGTGAAAACCGAAACGGCAAAACCGGCTGAAGTGGCGAAACCGGTCGAAGCCGCGAAGCCGGCAGCCAGCAGCACGGCGCAAGCACCGGCCGCGACGGCAGCTCCGGCGGCATCCGGCGGCAGCAAGACCACCGGCAACGTTGGCGCGCTGAAGTCGGCGCCGTCCAGCCACTACACGCTGCAGCTCAGCAGTTCGTCAAACTATGACAACCTGAACAACTGGGCGAAGAAAGAGAACGTGAAAAATTACGTGGTCTATCAGACCACCCGCAACGGTCAGCCGTGGTATGTCCTGGTCAGCGGCGTTTACGCCACCAAGGATGATGCTAAGCGCGCCGTCTCTTCGCTGCCGGCAGACGTTCAGGCGAAGAACCCGTGGGCCAAGCCGGTCCGCCAGGTGCAGGCCGATCTTAAGTAATTAACACCGCCGCCCGGTCTCCGGGCGGCCGCGTGTTTTTAAGCGCAGGATGCTGTCGGAGCATTTCTCCACAGCCAGAGAAAGTGTAAGCAGTCAGACAGCATGAAAAAAAATCGCGCTTTTTTGAAATGGGCAGGGGGGAAGTATCCCCTGCTTAACGATATTGAAAAGCATCTGCCGCAGGGCGAATGTCTTATTGAGCCCTTTGTCGGGGCCGGTTCTGTATTCCTCAATACCCGCTATTCGCGCTACATTCTGGCGGATATCAATAGCGATCTGATTGACCTCTATAACATCGTTAAAACCCGCACCGATGAGTACATTGCCGCCGCGCGGGCGTTATTTTCGGCGGAAAACAACGATCCTGAGGTCTATTACCGGCTGCGGGCCGAATTCAACCAGTGCCGGGAGCCGCTGCGTCGCGCCGCGCTCTTTCTGTACCTCAACCGCTACGGTTACAACGGACTTTGCCGCTACAACCTGAAGGGCGAGTTCAACGTCCCCTTTGGCCGTTATAAAAAGCCCTATTTTCCGGAAGCGGAGCTGCAGCACTTTGCCGTGAAGGCGCAGAATGCCGAGTTTTTCTGCATGTCCTACGAGGAGTGCATGTCCCTGGCGGAGCACAACACGGTGGTCTACTGCGATCCGCCCTACGCGCCGCTGTCGGCGACGGCGAATTTTACCGCCTACCATACCAACAGCTTCAGTCCGCAGCAGCAGGCCCACCTGGCTGAGCTGGCGGAAAAGCTGGTCAGCCGGCAGATCCCGGTGTTAATTTCGAATCACGACACGCCGGATACCCGAGAGTGGTACAAGAATGCGGCGAAGCAGGTCAAAGTGAAAGTCCGCCGCAGCATCAGCAGCAACGGCGGCACGCGCAAAAAGGTGGACGAACTGCTGGCGCTCTATCGCCCCGCCACCAAATAACCCCTTCAAGGAGATGCGGATGAAACAGTATTTGATTGCCCCTTCGATTCTGTCGGCCGACTTTGCCCGCCTGGGTGAAGATACCGCGAAAGCGCTGGCCGCAGGCGGCGACGTGGTCCACTTCGACGTGATGGACAACCATTATGTGCCGAACCTGACCATGGGGCCGATGGTGCTCAAGGCGCTGCGCAGCTACGGCATTACCGCGCCGATTGACGTTCACCTTATGGTGAAGCCGGTGGATCGCCTTATTCCGGACTTCGCGGCCGCGGGCGCGAGCATCATCACCTTTCATCCTGAAGCCTCTGAGCACGTCGACCGCTCCCTGCAGCTGATCAAAGAGCACGGCTGCAAGGCCGGGCTGGTCCTTAACCCGGCGACGCCGCTGAGCTATCTCGATTACGTGATGGATAGGCTTGACGTGATCCTGCTGATGTCGGTCAACCCCGGTTTCGGCGGCCAGTCCTTTATCCCGCACACGCTCGACAAGCTGCGCGAAGTGCGCCGACGCATCGACGCTTCCGGCTACGATATCCGCCTGGAAGTGGACGGCGGCGTGAAGGCCAGCAACATTCGCGAGATCGCTGCGGCGGGCGCCGATATGTTTGTCGCCGGTTCGGCTATCTTCGACCAGCCCGACTACAAGAACGTGATCGACGAAATGCGCAGCGAACTGGCAAAGGTACGTCATGACTGAATTCAATACCATCCGCGGCGTTGCCTTCGATCTCGACGGCACGCTGGTTGACAGCGCGCCCGGCCTGGCGGCGGCCGTCGACAATGCGCTGTACGCGCTGGAGCTGCCCGCAGCGGGCATTGAGCGGGTGATTACGTGGATTGGCAACGGCGCCGACCTGCTGATGCAGCGGGCGCTGGCGTGGTCGCTGCAGGAGCGCGCCAGCCAGCGTGCCGCGCAGGGCAAGCCGGCTATCGACAGTGCGGATATTCCGCAGGAAGAGCAGCAGCGCATGCTGCGCAAACTGTTTGACCGCTACTATGCCGACGTTGCCGAAGAGGGCAGCCAGCTCTTTCCGGCGGTGGCGCAGACGCTGGCGGCGCTGCATGAGAAGGGCCTGCCGCTGGGGCTGGTTACCAACAAGCCGACGCCGTTCGTGGCGCCAATTCTGCGGGCGCTGGATATTGACCGCTATTTTTCCGTGGTCATCGGCGGCGATGACGTGCAGAATAAAAAACCGCATCCGGAACCGCTGCTGCGGGTGGCCGAACGCTTCGGCATTGCGCCTGCGCAGATGCTGTTCGTCGGCGACTCCCGCAACGATATTCAGGCGGCGCAGGCGGCAGGCTGCCGCAGCGTTGGCCTGACCTACGGCTATAACTACGGCGAGCCGATTGCCGACAGCCGCCCGGACGCCGTTTTTGACCATTTTAACGACTTATTGCCCGCGCTTGGGCTACCGAACAGTGAAACTCAGGAAGTGAAACATGACTAAGCCCATCGTCTTCAGCGGTGCACAGCCGTCCGGTGAATTAACCATTGGTAACTACATGGGTGCGCTGCGTCAGTGGGTGGGTATGCAGGATGACTACCACTGCATTTACTGCATCGTCGACCAGCACGCCATCACCGTGCGCCAGGATCCGGCCGCGCTGCGTAAGGCGACGCTGGATACGCTCGCGCTGTACCTGGCCTGCGGCATCGATCCAGAAAAGAGCACCATCTTCGTCCAGTCGCACGTGCCCGAGCACGCGCAGCTGAGCTGGGCGCTGAACTGCTACACCTACTTCGGCGAACTGAGCCGCATGACCCAGTTCAAGGATAAGTCCTCGCGCTACGCGGAAAACATCAACGCCGGTCTGTTTGACTACCCGGTGCTGATGGCGGCGGACATCCTGCTGTACCAGACCACGCAGGTGCCGGTGGGTGAAGACCAGAAGCAGCACCTGGAGCTGAGCCGCGATATCGCCCAGCGCTTTAACGCCATCTACGGCGAGATCTTCAAAGTGCCTGAGCCGTTTATTCCCAAGTCCGGCGCCCGCGTGATGTCTCTGCTGGAGCCGACGAA
>OKAV01000168.1_pt1 | contig 8207 bp, 9 predicted proteins | sample 1612431 | NCBI WGS metagenome assembly OKAV01 (sample SAMN04436795, study PRJEB24849) | human gut metagenome | biome: human gut; feature: NICU; material: stool | host: Homo sapiens | place: USA: Saint Louis, MO | collected 2011-05-09
TTGTTGCTCATCCGGCTCTGGATTTGCTCGCTGACCACCGCCACGATTTGCGCCAGCATATGCAGGCGCTGGAGCTCTTTTTCGCTCCACGGCCGATCGTCGCGGCGGATAAACTCGCAGCCGCCGAAAATGCGGCCCTCGGCGGCCAGCGGCAGCAGGGCGTAGTGGGCGAAGGCGGGATAGAGGCCGCCGTCCGCCAGCTGCGGCCAGGCTTCAACAAACTCTCCGGCGCGGCAGAGCAGGGTCTCCGGGCGCGACAGCAGGCGGCGCACCGGTCCGTGGGCAAGGCCAGGTTCATCCTCCTCCTCCACCGGCTCCGCGCTCTCATCGTGGGCGTAGTAGCGGGCGCGATGGTAGCCCGGCGTCCAGAGGATAATCGCCGCCCTGTCGGCCAGCGCGGCGCGCTTCACCAGGCCGGTGAGCGCGTGGCTGAGGCCGGTCAGATCCGGCTGCTGTAACAGCGTTCGGGTAATATCGAACAGCCCCTGCTGTCCGAGCTCGCCCATCGGGGTATATGACATTGCAATTGTCCACAAGCGCCGGCGGTGCGGCGCAAAAAAAGAGATTTAATAATAGTAAATCGTGCTCAGCAGATGCGCGGCAGCGGCTCTGCGTGAGGTAAATCAAGCGTGCGTTTAATACCGTAGAGTCCGTTCAGGCGTACGCCGGATTTTGCTACCACGTCGCCAATCAGCGCCGCGTCGCGCCCCAGCGGATGGGCGCGCAGCCGGGCCAGCGCTTCACCGGCGCAGGCGCTGTCGACGCCAATCACCAGCTTGCCCTCGTTGGCAAAGTTGAGGGCGTCCAGCCCCAGCAGTTCGCAGACGCCGCGCACCGCCGGTTTCAGCGGCAGCGCCGTTTCGTTAATTTCAATCCCGCAGCCGCTGGCGGCAGCAAACTCGTGGGCCACGGCGTTGACGCCGCCGCGGGTGGCGTCGCGCAGCGCCTTCACGCCGGGAATATCGCGCAGGGTCTGGATCAGCGGCGTCAGCACCGCGCAGTCGCTGGCCAGCTCCCCCTCCAGGCCCAGCCCTTCGCGCAGATTGAGGATCGCCGCGCCGTGATCGCCGAGGGTGCCGGACACCAGCAGCACGTCGCCCGCCGCCAGCCGCTGCGCGCCCCAGTGGATCTCCGCCGGAATGGCGCCGATGCCGGCGGTATTGATAAACAGCTTATCGACGCCGCCGCGCGGCACCACCTTGGTGTCGCCGGTAACGATGGCGATCCCGGCCTCGCGCGCGGTCTGCGCCATGCTCGTCACCACCCGCTCCAGCAGGGCCATCTCCAGACCCTCTTCGATGATAAAGCCGCAGGAGAGGTACTCCGGCAGCGCGCCGCTCACCGCCACGTCGTTGGCGGTGCCGCACACCGCCAGCTTGCCGATATTGCCGCCGGGGAAGAACAGCGGATCGATGACGTAGCTGTCGGTGGAGAACGCCAGCCGGTCGCCGCGGGCGGTCAGCGCCGCCAGGCTCAGGCGGGCCTGATCTTCCTGCTCCGCCAGCCACGGATTGTCAAACGCCTGCATAAACAGGTCGTTAATCAGCTGCTGCATGGCCTGGCCGCCGCTGCCGTGGGCTATCTGGATACTCTTCATTGGCTGTTTTCCTGGCTGTGATTTTCCTGACTGCGATACTGATACCAGGCGGCGCACGCGCCCTCGGAGGAGACCATCAGCGCGCCGAAAGCGCTCTGCGGATTGCAGGTGCTGCCAAACAGCGGGCACTGGTGCGGCTTGCAGCGCCCGGTCAGCACCTCGCCGCAGCGGGCGCGCGGATCGTCGCAGGCCGCCTGCGGCGCCGGGCGAAAGTGCGCTTCGGCGTCAAACTGCTGATAGGGCGCGGTCAGCCGCACCCCGGAGTCTTCAATCAGCCCCAGCCCGCGCCACTCGCTGTCGCCGGTGACGGTAAACACCTCGGCGATGGCGGCCTGCGCCAGCCGGTTGCCGTCGTCCGGCACCACGCGGCGGTACTGATTTTCGACCCGGCTGCGGTGCGCTATTTTCTGCTCAACCAGCATGCTGACGCCTTGCAGTAGATCAAGGGGTTCAAATCCAGCCACCACTAAAGGCCGCTGATAGTCGTCGCTGATGAAAGTATAGGCTTCGGTGCCGATCACCATGCTGACGTGTCCGGGGGCGAGGAACGCGTCGATGGCGTTGTCCGGCTGCTCCAGCAGGCTTTTCAGCGTCGGGATAAGCGTGATGTGCTGGCAGAAAAAGAAGAAATTCTCTACCGCCAGCCGCTTCGCCTGCTGCAGAGTGATGGCGGTGGCGGGCATGGTGGTCTCAAACCCCAGGCCGAAAAACACCACTTTGCGGTCCGGGTTCTGCTGCGACAGCTTGAGGGCATCCATTGGCGAATAGACGCTTCGCACGTCGGCGCCGCGCGCTTTCGCCTGCATCAGCGAGCCGCTGCGCCCCGGCACCCGCATCGCGTCGCCGAAGGTGCAGAAAATCACCTCCGGGCGGGCGGCAATCTCGTTGCAGGTATCGATCCGGCCCATCGGCAGGACGCACACCGGGCAGCCGGGGCCGTGGATAAATTCGATGTTCTCCGGCAGCAGTTGGTCGAGGCCAAACTTAAAGATGGCGTGGGTGTGGCCGCCGCACACCTCCATAATGCGCAGCGGCCGCGCGGCGGTATAGTCCAGCAGGGCCGCGCGCTGCTTCAGGCGGGCGATAAGTTTCATCACCTGCTCCGGGGCGCGGTACTCGTCAACGAAGCGCATGGCTACTCCTCGCCGTAGAGCAGAGCGCCGACGTCCGGTTCGACCTCAAACATGTTTTGCAGCGCCGCCAGCGTATCCCGCGCCTCGGCTTCATTAATCACGCTCATGGCGAAGCCGACGTGGACCAGCACCCACTGGCCGAGGCGCGGCTCGCCTTGTTCGTCGCAGGCCCCGACCAGCGTCAGGTCAACGTCGCGCTGGATGCCGCAGACGTCCACCTTCGCCAGATTGCCGTCGATACGGGCGATCTGCCCCGGAATGCCTATGCACATTGCTGCGCCTCCAGCCAGTTCAGCCACTGGTCCATGCCGTCGCCTTTAGTGGCGCTGACCAGCAGGATCTCAATCTCGGGGTTGACCGCCCGGGCGTTGGCGATGCAGGCCTCGACGTCGAAGTCGAGATAGGGCAGCAGATCGACCTTGTTGAGCAGCATCAGCGACGCAGCGGCGAACATGTGCGGGTACTTGAGCGGCTTATCTTCGCCTTCGGTGACCGAGAGTACCGCCACTTTGTGACGCTCGCCGAGGTCAAAGCTCGCCGGGCACACCAGGTTGCCGACGTTTTCAATAAACAGAATGCCGCCGTCGTCCAGCGGCAGGCGCGGCGCGGCGTCGGCGATCATCTGCGCGTCGAGATGGCAGCCCTTGCCGGTGTTGACCTGAATCGCCGGGGTGCCGGTGGCGCGGATGCGCGCCGCGTCGTTGACCGTCTGCTGGTCGCCCTCAATCACCGCGCAGGCGGTGTTGCCCTTCAGGCGCAGCAGGGTTTCGCTCAGCAGGGTGGTTTTGCCGGAGCCGGGGCTGGAGACCAGATTGAGCACCAGCTGGCGCGAGGCGAGGAAGCGGGCGCGGTTGCGCTCTGCGATCCGGTTGTTCTTATCGAGAACGTCAATTTCCACTTCCAGCATCTTGTGCTGGCTGATGCCCGGCGCGTGGGTGCCCGCGTCGCCGCGGCCGTAGTGCAGATCGCCCTCGGCGGAGCGCTCGGGGCTGAAGTCGGGATGTTTAATGCCGGTAATGCGGATCGCCGGACGCGAGGCTGGCGCAAACGGCGCGCTGCGAAAGGCGGAGTGCGGGTTGTGCTCGTCGCCTTCAATATAACGGTTACCGTCGGCGCAGCCGCAGGTAGTACACATAATTTACTCCTCAGAAATCTCAATTCGCCGGATCTGCATACCGTCGTCGGCCACGATCCGTAATTCGCCGCTGCCGCACTGCGGGCAGCGCCGGACGTGCTGCGACAGCAGATGGACGTACTCCCGGCAGGCGGGGCACCAGCACTCGGCCCGCTGCTCTTCAATATGCAGCGCGGCGCCTTCGGCCACCGTGCCCCGGCAGACCAGCTCGAAGCAGAAGGTGAGGGCGGCGGACTCCACGCAGGAGAAGGCGCCGACCTTCAGCCAGACACCGGTAACCCGGCGGGCGCCGTTCTGCGCCGCCTGCTGCTCAATAATTTCCAGCGCGCGCTGGCAGAGGGTGATTTCGTGCATGTTGCCTCCGGAGGGATGTACCGGCGTATATGCAATAATAATGCCAGGTATAAAGAGGCCGGATATTCAAAACTGTCGATGTCGACGTCACAATGACGAAAATGACATGTCGTAAACAGCCGGCGTGTGGTTTATTTTTGGTTTAAATCAATAAATTAAAAATTGGCATAGAAAGTGCTTATCCGGCATAACGTTTAAAACCGGATACGCTGAAATGACCATTTGGGAAATGAGTGAAAAGGCGGACTACATCGCCGACCGCCATCGCCGCCAGCAGAAGCTGTGGCACAGCTACTGCAATTCGCTGGTTCAGGGCATAACCCTCTCTAAAGCCCGCCTGCATCATGCCGTGAGCGGCGCCCCGTCAGAAGGGGTGAGCTTCGTGCTGTTCGAGCACTTCATTATTCACGTGACGCTCGATGCCGGCTTCAACAGCCACACCATCCACTACAGCCTTGCAACCCGCGACGGTGACGAGCGTCAGCCGATTGGCCAGGCGCATCTCGGCAGCGACGGCACCGTTGACGACGGCGTCAACTGCCACGACCGCGAGCAGGTGCTGGCCCACTATCTCGACAAAATTGAACCGGTTTATCAGCGCCTGTATGACGCGCTTGAGACCGATCGTCCGGTACGCCTGGCGCAGCTGATGTCAGAGCGGGTGGAACATGCCTGAATACCGCCGCGAGGTGGCGATAAGCGTCAAAAATGACGATTTCGCCGCCTGTTTCGTCAAAAATGACCGTCACCAGAGGATTGCCCGGTGAACCGTTTTGTAATTGCTGACTCCTCCGTCTGCATCGGCTGCCGCACCTGCGAAGCCGCCTGCTCAGAGAACCATCGCCAGCACGGCCTGCAGTCGATGCCGCGCCTGCGGGTGGTGAGAAACGATCGAGAATCCGCGCCGCAGCTGTGCCACCACTGCGAAGACGCGCCCTGCGCCGGGGTTTGCCCGGTTAACGCCATTACCCGCGTCGACGGCGCGGTGCAGCTCAACGAGAGCCTGTGCGTCAGCTGCAAGCTGTGCGGCATCGCCTGCCCGTTCGGGGCTATCGAGTTCAGCGGCAGCCGCCCGCTGGATATTCCCGCCAACGCCAATACGCCGAAGGCGCTGCCCGCGCCCCCAGCGCCCGCCCGCGTCAGCGGCTTTCTCGACTGGGTGCCCGGCGTGCGCGCCGTGGCGGTGAAGTGCGACCTGTGCCAGTTCGACGACCAGGGGCCCGCCTGCGTGCGCACCTGTCCGACTAAGGCCCTGCTGCTGGTGGATATCCGCGATATCGACCAGGCGAGCAGGCGCAAGCGTGAAATGAACATCATGACCGACTACGGCGATCTGTCGCTGCTGCAGTCGCCGGGCGGGGAGGCATAATGACCGTTCTGACTCTGATTAATAGCGCCGCGGGCATTTTTACCGCTGCGGCGCTGCTGGCCTGGTTGCTGAGCTTTAGCAAAACCCTCAGCGGCCTGGCCGCGGGCCTGGGCGGCATGGCCGCCAGCCTGTGCGCGGCGTCTGCCGGGCTGACCGCGCTGCTGAACGCGGCGGCGGTGACCGGCGAAATGCCGATTGTCCACCACCTTATCCAGCTGACCCCGCTCAACGCAGTATGGCTGCTAACCCTCGGCCTGTGCGGCCTGTTCGTCAGTCTGTATAACATCGACTGGCATCGTCACCCGCAGGTGAAGTGCAACGGCGGCCTGCTCAATCTGCTGCTGGCCGCCGCCGTCTGCGCGGTGGTTGCCGGTAGTCTCGGCGGGCTGGTGGTGATGGCCGAGATCATGGCCCTCTGCGCGGCGTTCCTCACCGGCTGCGCGCAGTCCGGCACGCTGTGGTTTGCGCTGGGGCGTCTCGGCACGCTGTTGCTGGCTATAGCCTGCTGGCTGACCTGGCAGCGCTACGGCACCCTCGAACTGGCCGAGCTGAATCTGCAGATGCGCATCCTGCCGCTCGGGTCCGACATCTGGCTACCGGGCGTCATCGGCTTCGGCCTGCTGGCGGGGATCATCCCGCTGCACGGCTGGGTACCGCAGGCCCACGCCAGCGCCAGCGCCCCGGCGGCGGCAATTTTTTCCGGCGTGGTGATGAAGGTTGGCCTGCTCGGTGTACTCACCTTCTCCCTGCTCGGCGGCCGTCCGCCGCTGTGGTGGGGCATCGCCCTGCTGGTGCTGGGAGCCATCACCGCCTTCGTCGGCGGCCTGTACGCCCTGATGGAGCACAACATCCAGCGTCTGCTGGCTTACCACACCCTGGAGAACATCGGCATTATTCTGCTCGGCCTCGGCGCGGGCGTTACCGGCGTGGCGCTGCACCAGCCGGCGCTAATTGCGCTGGGCATGGTCGGCGGTCTCTATCATCTGATTAACCACACGCTGTTTAAAACCACGCTGTTTCTCGGCGCGGGCAGCATCTGGTTCCGCACCGGCCACCGCGATATCGAGAAGCTGGGCGGCATCGGCAAGCGGATGCCGGTGATTGCGCTGTCGATGCTGGTGGGCCTGATGGCGATGGCGGCCCTGCCGCCGCTTAACGGCTTTGCCGGCGAGTGGGTTATCTATCAGGCCTTCTTCCGCCTGAGCAGCAGCGGCGGCTTCGTCGGCCATCTTATCGGGCCGCTGCTGGCGGTGGGGCTGGCGATCACCGGCGCGCTGGCGGTGATGTGCATGGCGAAAGTCTACGGCGTTACCTTCCTCGGCGCGCCGCGTACCAAAGAGGCGGAGAGCGCCTGCTGCGCGCCGCTGCTGATGGCCATTAGCACCGTCGCGCTGGCCGTTTGCTGCGTTATCGGCGGCGTGGCCGCGCCGTGGCTGCTGCCGCTGCTCGGCAACGCCGTCCCGCTGCCGCTGCGCACCGCCAGCACCGTGGTTTCCCAGCCGATGATTACCCTGCTGCTGATTGCCGCAACGCTGCTGCCGTTCCTGATTGCCGCCCTGATGAAGGGCGACCGCCTGCCTAACCGCACGCGCGGCAAGGCGTGGGTCTGCGGCTACGATCACGATCAGTCGATGGTGATCACCGCCCACGGCTTTGCCATGCCTGTCAAAGAGGCCTTTGCCCCGGTAATGGCCCTGCGCAGGCGCCTGAACCCGGTGCGCTGGGTGCCGGGCTGGCAGAGCGCCGCCGCTCCCGGCCTGCTGCGCGGCATCGCGCTGATTGAGCTGGCGGTACTGGTTGTGATTGTCGTTTCCCGAGGAGCCGGATTATGAGTCTGCTATTTGCCGTTATTCAGGCGCTGGTGCTGTTTGCCCTCGCGCCGCTGCTGAGCGGCGTCACCCGCGTGCTGCGCGCCCGGCTGCACAACCGGCGCGGGCCGGGGGTGCTGCAGGAGTATCGCGACCTGGTCAAGCTGCTGGGCCGCCAGAGCGTCGCCCCGGCGGCGTCCGGCTGGGTGTTCCGCCTGACGCCGTTCGTGATGGTCGGCATCATGCTGACCATCGCCACCGCGCTGCCGGTGGTGACCGTTGACGCGCCGCTGCCGCCGCTGGGGGATCTGATCACCCTGATCTACCTGTTCGCCCTGGCGCGCTTCTTCTTCTCCATCGCCGGGCTGGATACCGGCAGCCCGTTTACCGCTATTGGCGCCAGCCGCGAGGCGGTGCTCGGCGTGCTGGTGGAGCCGATCCTGCTGCTCGGCCTGTGGGTGGCGGCGCTGGTGGCGAACTCGACCTACGTCGGCAACATTGCCACCACTGTGCTGCACTGGCCCGCGGCACGCAGCCTGCCGCTGGCGCTTGCGCTGTGCGCCTGCGCCTTCGCCACCTTTATCGAAATGGGCAAGCTGCCGTTCGACCTCGCGGAAGCCGAGCAGGAGCTGCAGGAAGGGCCGCTGACCGAATACAGCGGCAGCGGCTTCGCGGTGCTCAAGTGGGGCATCAGCCTCAAGCAGCTGGTGGTGCTGCAGATGTTCCTCGGCGGGTTTCTGCCCTGGGGCCAGATGGCGAGCTTCTCCGTCGGCGGCCTGCTGCTGGCGGTGGTTATCGCTGTCGTTAAGCT
>OKAV01000169.1_pt1 | contig 8201 bp, 9 predicted proteins | sample 1612431 | NCBI WGS metagenome assembly OKAV01 (sample SAMN04436795, study PRJEB24849) | human gut metagenome | biome: human gut; feature: NICU; material: stool | host: Homo sapiens | place: USA: Saint Louis, MO | collected 2011-05-09
GCACCGCTCATTTCTCCCTCCCCGCATCGTCATCCTCTTGTCATCGCTCTGACCCGTTACTATCTTTTTGTTGTAACAAAAATGTTATTTTTCTGTAATTCGAACATGTCATGTTAGCCCGCGAACATAAAATGCGTGAAATCGCTCATCCGGAACAACAAGAGAGATAACCGATGATATCGTTACGACATACAGCTTTAGGCGTTGCGCTGGCGCTCTCCTTTACAGGCCAGGCGCTGGCCGTCACCACCATCCCATTCTGGCACTCTATGGAAGGCGAGCTGGGTAAAGAAGTTGATTCCCTGGCGCAGCGCTTCAACGACGCCAATCCGGATTACAAAGTTGTTCCGGTCTATAAAGGCAACTACGAACAGAACCTGGCCGCCGGGATCGCCGCCTTCCGCACCGGCAATGCGCCGGCGATTTTACAGGTGTATGAAGTGGGCACCGCCACCATGATGGCCTCGAAGGCGATCAAGCCGGTGTATCAGGTGTTCAGCGACGCGGGGATTGCCTTCGATGAGAAGCAGTTCGTGCCGACCGTCTCCGGCTACTACACCGACGCCAAAACCGGCCACCTGCTGAGCCAGCCGTTCAACAGCTCCACGCCGGTGCTCTAGTACAACAAAGACGCGTTTAAGAAAGCGGGCCTCGCTCCGGAGCAGCCGCCGAAAACCTGGCAGGAACTGGCAGCAGACACCGCGAAGCTCAAGGCCGCCGGGATGAAGTGCGGCTACGCCAGCGGCTGGCAGGGCTGGATCCAGCTGGAGAACTTCAGCGCCTGGAACGGTCTGCCGTTCGCCAGCAAAAACAACGGCTTTGACGGTACCGACGCGACGCTTGAATTCAATAAGCCGGAGCAGGTGAAGCACATCGCCCTGCTGGAGGCGATGAACAAGAAGGGCGACTTCAGCTACTTCGGCCGCAAGGATGAATCCACCGAGAAGTTCTACAGCGGCGACTGCGCCATCACCACCGCCTCTTCCGGCTCGCTGGCGGACATTCGCCAGTACGCCAAATTTAACTACGGCGTCGGCATGATGCCTTACGATGCCGACATTAAGGGCGCGCCGCAGAATGCAATCATCGGCGGCGCCAGCCTGTGGGTGATGGGCGGTAAGGATAAAGAGACCTATACCGGCGTGGCGAAGTTCCTCGAATTCCTGACCAAACCGGAAATCGCCGCCGAGTGGCACCAGAAGACCGGCTATCTGCCGATCACCACCGCCGCCTACGATCTGACCCGCCAGCAGGGCTTCTACGACAAAAATCCGGGCGCCGATATCGCCACCCGCCAGATGCTGAACAAACCGCCGCTGGCGTTCACCAAAGGGCTGCGCCTGGGCAATATGCCGCAGATCCGCACCATCGTGGACGAGGAGCTGGAGTCGGTGTGGACCGGCAAGAAGACGCCGCAGCAGGCGCTGGACAGCGCGGTTGAGCGCGGGGACCAGCTGCTGAGGCGCTTTGAAAAAGCCAACAAATCTTAATGCCGCTTACCCTCTCTCCCGGAGAGAGGGTTTATCACACCAGAGCTAAACTATGTCCGAATCGAGACCGGTATTCCGATCGCGCTGGCTGCCCTATTTGCTGGTCACGCCGCAGCTCATTATTACTGTTATTTTCTTTATCTGGCCCGCCGGCGAAGCCCTGTGGTACTCGGTGCAGAGCGTCGATCCCTTCGGCCTCTCCAGCGAGTTCGTCGGGCTGGACAACTTTAGCGGCCTGCTGCACGACACTTACTACCTGGACGCCTTCTGGACCACTATCAAGTTCAGCGCCCTGGTGACCTTCAGCGGCCTGGCCGTCTCGCTGTTCTTTGCCGCGCTGGTCAACTACGTCATTCGCGGCAGCCGCCTGTACCAGACTCTGCTGCTGCTGCCCTACGCGGTGGCGCCGGCGGTGGCCGCCGTGCTGTGGATCTTCCTCTTCAACCCCGGTCGCGGGCTGATCGCCCACTGGCTGGCGGAGGTGGGCTACGACTGGAACCACGCCCAGAACAGCGGCCAGGCGATGTTCCTGGTGGTGTTCGCCTCGGTGTGGAAGCAGATAAGCTATAACTTCCTGTTCTTCTTCGCCGCCCTGCAGTCGATCCCGCCGTCGCTGCTGGAGGCGGCGGCCATCGACGGCGCCGGACCGGTGCGGCGCTTCTTCGCCATCGCGCTGCCGCTGATCGCCCCGGTGAGCTTCTTTCTGCTGGTGGTCAACCTGGTGTACGCCTTCTTCGACACTTTCCCGGTGATCGATGCCGCTACCGGCGGTGGCCCGGTGCAGGCGACCACCACGCTTATCTATAAAATTTACCGCGAGGGCTTTGCCGGGCTGGATCTCTCCTCGTCGGCGGCGCAGTCGGTGGTGCTGATGTTCCTCGTCATCGTTCTGACCGTGGTGCAGTTCCGCTACGTGGAAAGTAAGGTGCGCTATCAATGAGCCAGAATAACCCGATGATTGAGCACCGCCCGGGCCTGACGTTGTTCAGCCACGTAATGCTGATCCTCGGCATCGCCGTGATCCTGTTTCCGCTGTACGTCGCCTTCGTGGCGGCGACGCTGGATAACAAAGCGGTGTTCGCCACGCCGATGACCCTGCTGCCGGGCACGCACCTGCTGGAGAATGTGAAAACCATCTGGACCCAGGGCGTGGGGGCCAACAGCGCGCCGTTCTGGCGGATGCTGCTCAACAGCGCCATCATGGCGCTGACCATTACCGTCGGCAAAATCAGCGTTTCGATGCTGTCGGCGTTCGCCATCGTCTGGTTCCGCTTCCCGCTGCGTAACCTGTTCTTCTGGATGATCTTTATCACCCTGATGCTGCCGGTGGAGGTGCGTATCTTCCCGACGGTAGAAGTGATGGCGAACCTGCATATCCTCAACAGCTACACCGGCCTGACGCTGCCGCTGATGGCCTCGGCCACCGCCACCTTCCTGTTCCGCCAGTTCTTTATGACCCTGCCGGACGAGCTGATGGAGGCCGCGCGCATCGACGGCGCTTCGCCGATGCGCTTTTTCCGCGACATCGTGCTGCCGCTGTCGAAAACCAATCTCGCGGCGCTGTTTGTGATCATTTTTATCTACGGCTGGAACCAGTATCTGTGGCCGCTGCTGATCGTCACCGACGTCAATCTCGGCACCGCCGTGGCGGGTATTAAGGGCATGATCGCCACCGGCGAGGGCACGACGCAGTGGAATCAGGTGATGGCGGCGATGCTGCTGACCCTGATCCCGCCGGTGATTATCGTTTTAGCCATGCAGCGCGCGTTCGTGCGTGGCCTTGTGGACAGTGAGAAATAAGATGGCTGGCGTTAAGTTACAGGCAGTAACCAAGAGCTGGGATAACGGCAAAACCCAGGTGATTAAGCCGCTGACGCTGGATATCGGCGACGGCGAATTTATTGTGATGGTCGGGCCGTCCGGCTGCGGCAAATCGACGCTGCTGCGGATGGTCGCCGGGCTGGAGCGGGTCTCCGGCGGCGATATCTGGATAGACAACCGGCGCGTTACCGAGCTGGAGCCAAAGGATCGCGGCATTGCGATGGTGTTCCAGAACTACGCGCTCTATCCGCACATGAGCGTCGAAGAGAACATGGCCTGGGGCCTGAAAATTCGCGGTCTCGGCAAGGCGCAGATCGCCGAGAAGGTGAAAGAGGCGGCGCGCATCCTTGAACTGGAGCCGCTGCTCAGGCGCCGCCCGCGCGAGCTTTCCGGCGGCCAGCGCCAGCGCGTGGCGATGGGCCGCGCCATCGTGCGCGATCCGGCGGTGTTTCTGTTCGACGAGCCGCTCTCCAACCTCGATGCGAAATTACGGGTGCAGATGCGCCTGGAGCTGCAGCAGCTGCACCGCCGCCTGAACACCACCTCGCTGTACGTGACCCACGATCAGGTGGAGGCGATGACCCTCGCCCAGCGGGTGATGGTGATGAACGGCGGTATCGCCGAGCAGATCGGCACGCCGGTGGAAGTGTACGAAAAGCCCGCCAGCCGCTTCGTGGCGAGCTTTATCGGCAGCCCGGCAATGAACCTGCTGGACGGCCAGGTCAGCGCCGACGGCCGCCGCTTTGAGCTGCCGGGCGGCGTAGCGCTGCCGGTTCCGGTGCCCGGAAACCACGCCGGGCGCCCCATGACGCTGGGTATCCGCCCGGAACATATTGCGCTAAGCTCACAGGCCGAAGGCGGGATCCCGCTGGTGGTCGATACCCTGGAGATGCTCGGCGCCGATAACCTGGCCCACGGCCGCTGGGGCGATCGGAAGCTGGTGGTGCGGCTCGCCCACCAGCAGCGTCCGCAGGCGGGCAGTACGCTGTGGCTGCACCTGCCGGACAACCATCTGCATCTGTTTGACGGAGAAACAGGACAACGCGTATGAACAACTGGCCCTATCCCCGCATCGTCGCCCACCGCGGCGGCGGCAAGCGGGCGCCGGAGAACACCCTTGCGGCAATTGACGTCGGGGCGCGCTACGGCCACACCATGATCGAATTTGATGCCAAGCTGTCAAAAGACGGGCAGATCTTTCTGCTGCACGATGACAACCTGGAGCGCACCAGCAACGGCTGGGGCGTGGCGGGGGAACTGACCTGGGATGAACTGCTGCGCGTTGATGCCGGCAGCTGGTTCAGCGGCGAGTTTAAGGGCGAGAAGCTGCCCCTGCTGTCCGACGTCGCCGACCGCTGCCGCGAACACGGTATGATGGCGAATATTGAAATTAAGCCGACCACCGGCAGCGGCCCGCTGACCGGGAAAACCGTGGCGCTGGCGGCGAGCGAGCTGTGGCAGGGGATGACGCCGCCGCTGCTCTCTTCCTTTGAAATCGACGCCCTTGAGGCGGCGCAGCAGGCCGCTCCGGCGCTGCCGCGCGGGCTGCTGCTCGACGACTGGCGCGAGGACTGGCAGGCGCTGACGGCGCGTCTGGGCTGCGTCTCAATTCATCTTAATCATAAGCTGCTGGACGAGGCTCGGGTGAAGATGCTGAAGGCGGCCGGGCTGCACATCCTGGTTTATACGGTCAACAAGCCCCAGCGGGCGGCGGAGCTGCTGCGCTGGGGCGTGGACTGCATCTGCACCGATGCGATTGACGTTATCGGCCCGGACTTTCAGCCTTAATAGCGGCTGCTGCTCGATGAAGAGCGCAGCATATCGCCGTTCTGCGGGCGGCTGTTGAGCATGCTGCCGCTATTGTTCGGCAGCATCTGGCCGCCGGGCTGGGCGCGCTGAATGCTCTGCTGCTGATTGTCCAGCTGGGTGCGCATCTCCAGGCGCTGCTGCCGGGACTGGTTCTGCAGCTGTTGGTTCAGGTTGCTCTGCTGCTGGATCTGCCGGGTCTGCATCTCATTCTGCAGCCGCTGCTGGCTGCGGATCTGATAGCCGGGCTGATTGGGGTTGTTGGTCGGGTTCAGGGGCTGCGCCAGGGTGACAAAAGGCACCAGCGCCGCCAGCCATAATAGCTTTTTCATCTCATTATCCTCCGCTGAAGGCTTATTTAACGCTGAAGGCTCATTTAACGCTGAAGGCTCATTTAACGCTGAAGGCTCCATTAAGTTTACGCCCAATCCGCCATTCCGGTGATTTTTTCAGAGTTGTGAACCAGGCTTAAGCAGCAGCACTCATCCTTTTTACGGAGAATAACAATGATGAACGCACGGTTCTGGCGCGCGGCGGCTGTCGCTGCGCTTCTGGCAGGAGGCAGTTTTGCGGCGGTAGCGACGGCGCCGCCGCCGGTTTCCTACGGCGTTGAAGAGGACGTCTTCCATCCGGTAAGGGCGCAGCATGGCATGGTGGCGTCGGTTGACGCGGCGGCGACCCGCGTTGGGGTCAGCGTGCTGAAGCAGGGCGGCAACGCGGTGGATGCCGCCGTGGCGGTCGGCTATGCCCTGGCGGTGACCCATCCCCAGGCCGGTAACCTCGGCGGCGGCGGCTTTATGCTGATCCGCCTGAAGGACGGCAGAACCACGGCCATCGATTTTCGCGAAATGGCGCCCGCGGCGGCCAGCCGGGATATGTTCCTCGACGCCCAGGGCAATCCCGACGGTAAAAAGTCGCTCACCTCGCATCTGGCTTCGGGGACGCCGGGCACCGTCGCGGGCCTGTCGATGGCGCTGGAGAAGTACGGCACGATGCCGCTGGATAAGGTGATTGCGCCGGCGATAACGCTGGCAAAAGAGGGTTTTATCGTCAACGACGCCCTGGCGGACGATCTGAAAACCTACGGCAGCGAAGTGCTGCCCCAGCACGCCAACAGCAAAGCCATCTTCTGGAAGGACGGCGAACCGCTGAAGAAAGGCGAGCGGCTGGTGCAGGCGAACCTTGCGAAGAGCCTGACGCTTATCGCCAAAGAGGGCCCGGATGCCTTCTATAAAGGCGCCATTGCCGACCAGATTGCCGATGAGATGAAAAAGAACGGCGGCCTGATAAGCAAAGCCGATCTGGCGGCGTACAGGGCCGTCGAGCGCCAGCCGGTCAGCGGCGACTACCGCGGCTATCAGGTCTACTCCATGCCGCCGCCCTCGTCCGGCGGTATTCATATTATTGAAATCCTCAATATCCTCAGCCAGTTTGATATGCACCAGTACGGTTTCGGCAGCGCCGATGCCATGCAACTGATGGCGGAGGCGGAGAAGCGCGCCTACGCCGACCGCTCCGAGTACCTGGGCGATCCGGACTTCGTCAAGGTGCCGTGGCAGGCGCTGACCAGCAAAGAGTACGCGAAGTCGCTGGCGGCGGAGATCGACATTAATAAGGCGAAACCGTCCAGCGAGATCCGCCCCGGCAAGCTCGCGCCCTACGAGAGCAATCAGACCACCCACTTCTCGGTGGTCGATAAAGCCGGCAACGCGGTGGCAGTGACCTACACCCTGAATACCACTTTCGGCACCGGCATCGTGGCGGGCAACACCGGCATTATCATGAATAACGAAATGGACGACTTCTCCGCCAAGCCCGGCGTGCCGAACGTTTACGGCCTGGTGGGCGGCGAGGCCAACGCCGTCGGGCCGAAGAAGCGTCCGCTGTCGTCGATGTCGCCGACCATCGTGGTGAAAAACGGCCAGACCTGGCTGGTGACCGGCAGCCCCGGCGGCAGCCGGATCATCACCACCGTGCTGCAGATGGTGGTCAATACCATCGACTTCGGCATGAACGTGGCGGAGGCGACCAGCGCGCCGCGCTTCCACCACCAGTGGCTGCCGGACGAGCTGCGGGTGGAGAAGGGCTTTAGCCCGGATACCCTGAAGCTGCTGGCGCAGAAGGGGCAGAAGGTGGTGGTCAAGCCGGCGATGGGCAGCACCCAGAGTATTATGATCGGCCCGGACGGCATGCTGTACGGCGCCTCCGATCCGCGCACGGTGGATGATTTAACGGCGGGGTACTGACGATTCGCCCGCTCCCGGCGGGGAGCGGGCGGCGGTTACTTCATGCGCGCCATGTAGTAGGCATCGACGTACTCACCGTTGCGCAGGGCGTACTTTCTGCCGGTGCCCTCGATTTCAAAGCCGTGCTTGCGGTAGACGGCGATGGCCGGTTCGTTATCGACGAAAACGGTCAGTTCGATGCGGTCCACGCGCAGCCAGTTGTCGCACATATCGGTCATGGTGCGGATCAGCGCGCTGGCCACGCCGCGATTCTGCCAGCGGGCGTCGACGCAAATGCCGAAGTCGGCCACGTGGCTGCGGCGCGGGCGTTGTGCCACATCAATGACCAGGTGCCCGACAACGATATCGTCAATACAGGCCACCAGCTGCTTAACGCCGGGCCTGTCGGTTAGCCGCTCGTTCCACATCTGCTCAGAGGGATGAGGCACCTGTAGGGTGTTGTGGTACACCTGCGGCTGGGCGTGGATCTGGCGAATGGACTCAAAGTCCTTAGTCTCAGCGTGGCGTATCACTATCTCACTCATTCCTCATCTCCTTCAGGGGCAATCATCCTCTTTACCTTCTCCGAGAGGCAAAAGTTCGTCAACCGCTGTTTTTTAGAAAAAATAAGTAGACAAGTGCGAATGATAATGATTATTATTGCCATGCATTCAGGGAGACCCCTGCGGTGAACCTGAAAGCACGACATTGCTCACATTGCTTCCAGTATTACTTTTATAGCCAGCCGGGTGCTGGCTTTTTTTTGTGCACAGAAAACCCCCAGCTAGGCTGGGGGTTCAGTAGAGCTTTCAGCTTTGAGCCAGTTATAAAAACCCCTTTTGATTTGTTAAAACAGATT
>OKAV01000187.1_pt1 | contig 7696 bp, 9 predicted proteins | sample 1612431 | NCBI WGS metagenome assembly OKAV01 (sample SAMN04436795, study PRJEB24849) | human gut metagenome | biome: human gut; feature: NICU; material: stool | host: Homo sapiens | place: USA: Saint Louis, MO | collected 2011-05-09
AGTGTAATGCCAGCTCTATTTTTAATAATAGGTATTAAATTAATAATCAACAATTCTTTGTCATTAGGATCACTAATTGGTTTTGTTTCTATAGTAACAATGGTTATGAAGCCAATTCTAAGTTTGGTTTCCTCTTATAATGACTTTCTACTATTAAATGTATATTTTCAAAAATTATCTGAAGTTTTAACTTATGAAGAAAAAAATGATTTTAATAATAAAAAAGGAAATGTTGGAAAAGAAGAGTTTATTTATAGGGTTAATAATGTTTACTATACTATATCTGTTTTTGAAAAAAATATTTTAAATGGTATTTCTTTTGACATAAGAAAAGGGGATAAAGTTGCTATTGTTGGTAGAAGTGGGTCAGGGAAATCTACTTTACTAAAACTATTGGCTGGATTGTTACAACCTTCTAATGGAGAAATATTGTATGAAGGCTATCCTTTATCAAACAACTCCAATAATAGAAGAAACATTTTTTATGTTAATCAAAATGCGCATATTTTTAATGAAACTATCGAAAAAAATATTTCTTTAGAGTTTAAACCGAATTCTTCTATAAATGAGAAAAAAAGACTAAAAGAAAGTATGAGTAAATCAAAAATGGATGAGGTACTTTTAGGAATTCCTCAGTATGAGAAAACTATAGTATCAGAAAATGGTAGTAATTTCTCTGGTGGTCAAAGGCAAAAGATTGCTTTAGCTAGAGCGTTCTATTCTAATGTGAATACATTACTTTTAGATGAGCCTACATCTGCAATGGATAATATTTCAGAATTTGAAGTTTTTTCTAATTTATTAGATGAGAAAAGAACAGTTATTACTGTTGCTCACAGAATTAGTACCGTGATAAACTTTGATATAATTATATTAATGGATAATGGTGAAATAGTATGTATTGGAAAGCATGAAGATCTTATTGAAAATAGCGAGTTATATCGTTCACTGTATTACAAAAAACAACAATTTGGAGGTACAAAATGAAAAAAAGAGGATTGACTTATATTTTAATCTCATATATTTTTTTAATATTAGGAACAACAGGTTATGCATCAGATCTCTCAAATAATATTTCATTTTTTATTGATAATTCGCAAACAACTGCTATAGAAGAAATTGAGTCTGAATTATCTTCTGAAAAAGTAGATTATATACAGGAAATAGGATTAGTTAGTTTTAAAAACCTGGATGATAGTGATAGGAAGTTTATAGGTAAATATTTTAATGTTTCGGAAGGGAAAAAATTACCAGATTTTAAACCTGAAGAAGTTAATAGTTCTATTTTAAACATTAATATTTTAAACAAAGATTTTAAGTCTTTTAATTGGCCATATAAAAAAATTTTATCTCATATTGATCCAGTGAAAGAACAACTAGGGAAAGATATAACCATAGCTCTAATTGACTCGGGGATTGATAGGCTTCATCCTAATCTTCAAGACAATAACCTAAGATTAAAAAACTATGTTAATGATATTGAGTTAGATGAATATGGTCATGGTACACAAGTTGCTGGAGTAATAGACACGATTGCTCCAAGAGTGAATTTAAATTCTTACAAGGTGATGGATGGGACAGATGGAAACTCTATAAATATGCTTAAAGCTATAGTTGATGCTACAAATGATCAAGTAGATATAATAAATGTGAGTCTTGGATCATATAAAAATATGGAAATAGATGACGAAAGATTTACTGTAGAAGCATTCAGAAAAGTTGTTAACTATGCAAGAAAAAATAACATTCTAATTGTTGCATCAGCAGGAAATGAGTCGCGTGATATAAGCACTGGTAATGAAAAACATATACCAGGAGGACTAGAGTCTGTAATTACCGTCGGAGCTACAAAAAAGAGTGGTGATATTGCTGACTATTCTAATTATGGGTCTAATGTATCTATATATGGTCCCGCAGGAGGATATGGTGACAATTACAAAATAACAGGACAAATTGATGCTCGTGAAATGATGATGACTTATTACCCTACATCGCTAGTTTCTCCACTAGGCAAAGCTGCTGACTTTCCAGATGGTTATACACTTTCTTTTGGAACAAGTTTAGCAACTCCAGAAGTAAGCGCAGCTTTAGCAGCTATTATGTCAAAGAATGTAGATAATTCTAAAGATTCAAATGAAGTATTAAATACTTTATTTGAAAATGCTGATTCTTTTATAGATAAAAATAGCATGCTTAAATACAAAGAGGTGAGAATAAAATAGATGAAATTTATATCTCCGATGATCTTTACGTTACTTCTCGTAATCTTTACTCTTGTTTTTGAATTAAATTTAGTGTCTACAGCATACTTTGCCTTGTTATTGTCTATCTTTGTACATGAGTTAGGGCACTTAGCTTTTGGATTATTTAATAAAGTTAGACCAGAGTCATTAATATTTGGGTTTATAAAATTTTCGTGGGAAAATCAGTTTAAGATCAGATTAAATACACAGTGGGGATTTTTTGGTGGATTATTTAGATATAAGCCAACTACGTTTAATAATAAGAAAATTCTGAGGTTGTTAACCGGAGGACCAATATTTAGTCTTTTTTTTTACATTAACCTTTTTTGTAAAAATTGACTTTTTTCAATATTTTTCTTTATTTAATTTTTCAATATTCTTGATTACTGTAGTTCCTTTTAATTTTAACGGGTTTATGAATGATGGATACAATATATATAAATTAGTTACTAAGGATTATATTTTTGAAATGTATTATATTGTATCAAATAGCTTACTTAATAAATATAATCAGTCAACTTTCTTAAATACAACTGAGGTATGCAAAATAATAAAAAAAAATAAAGAATTACCATTATATGTGCTAAATACATTCTTATTGTATGTTATATATGAGTATTTAATAGACAAAAATAATAGGAAATTAAAACTAATATACCCAATACTTAGTAAAGAAGACAAGATACTGAATAATAAAAGTTATTTACAGAATTTTTATTTGGCTAATTTGTATATGATAGAATATATCTTATCTGTAGATAATAAACAAACTTTTAAAAAAATAAATTTAAAAATTCTAGACTCAATTAGTAGATCTAGAATTAGATATCTAAACTTTAAATGCTCAAAAAGTGATGATGATGAAATAAGCCAATCAATGACAGAATTTAGCAATATCATAAAAAATTATTCAGATCAAATGTCGACTATGATTATAGCAGAAAAACAATGGGTTCAAAATTGAGATAAGAAACCAGCTAGACTGTCGACGTAAAATGATAGGCTAACAAAAGTGATGTGTGCTTGCTACGATTTTTATACAGTATTTCATGATGTAATAAATAAATTTTCTGTTAAAATATATTAACTAAAAGAACCAACAGGGTATGCTTTGCTGGTACTTTTTCATATTCCAATTGTTACCAGGTAAACAGTAGGACATTCAAGTTGGGCATACGTCATTTTTGTAAATTTTGAGTATACTCAAAGTTTATACCGACTAATACTTATCTTTGGGTATTTTACAGTATAAAATTTACGTGTAAAATAATGAGATAAAACAGGTTCAGAAACTTAATAAAGGAAATCCAAGTAGATAACCTACTGGTATTTGTTTTCAAAAAATGTTATACTTCTAATTGAAAGAAGGCTAATTATCAAAAAAGTGTTTAAAAGCTCACTGAAAATTAATTACATATTTTTAGTGACTTAAACGATCAAACAAAAAAAGCCCCAAGAATCTTTGGGAGAAGATTCTTGAAGCAAAACGCCTTCTAGATGATTCGTAGGTAAACTTCCTAATAATAATGGGTAATCATCAAGAGAGTAGCATGTGTAACTGATTTTGAGGAAATCAGTAATTATACACTGCTACTTTTTGCGTTTATTTTAGCTATTTTCTATATTAGAAAATAGCTAGTAGAATGCCTACAATGGATTCAACTATGCTTAACGCACATGAAATTAGTGTTAAGACGATAACTAAATTTTCCATTGTAGTTTTCGACTGCTTACGCAGCTTCATATAGGCTCCTTTTTAAAGTAAGGAGTGTTGTTGCTTTTAAATTTGAATGGTTCAAAAAAAGCCACAGCATCACCTCCAATTTGGGAAGCACCTACAATATATATTATAACACAAAATGAATTTACTTAGTGCGTTAGGTAAAGGTGCTATTTTTTAGATACAAAAGAGTAGTTAAATTAACAATGTAAGTAGTAATAGAAGATTGTTAATACTTAAACATAGACAAAGGAGGTTCAAAAGTTATGGAGAAAATAAACAAAGATCAAGAAAATAAAATAATGAAAGATATAGAATTTCTATGGACTTGTACAACAGAAATGAACGCTTATTTTACCATTCTACGACAGCTGCAAAAGAATACTCACATTTTTCAAGAACAAATGAATCTTTCAAAAGCTTTTTATCATTACACCTACAATGCTTTGATAGTAGCCACATTTACTGAAGTATCTAAAATCTACGATCGTAACAGTAAAACCAACTATTTTACAGTCATAGAATATTGTCAAAAACATATCGATCTACTACTTCAGATTCGTAAAGAAAAAGAAAAAAGCGATAACATAGAAGAAAATAGAAAAGTCGATAGGAAATACTTGGAAGATATTTTTAGCAAACTAAAATCTGATATTACTAAATTAGAACCAGCTTTTAAAAATTTAAAAACTCAAAGGGATAAAATTTATGCTCACAATGATTCAAGGAGTAGAGATGGTGTTGAAACAATTATTGAAAATAATCCTATTTCTTTAAAGGATATGGAAGAATTATTATCATGTGCGACGATATCTTTACAGTTTATCTATGCCTTAATTACTTTAATAAAAAGAAACCCATTACCAAATAACATAGGCGATTTGGATGCTACTTTAATTAAATTACAGGAAAAGAGGGAATAATTCCCTCTTTTCTGTTATCGGCTATTTTGATCTGTGTTCTTGCAGTTTTCTGTTCACGTAGGAAAAAATCAATTTCAACAATTTGGAAACAAGCCATTTGCAAATTATTCTTGTGAATGGAGTGTCAAACTCTTTTAGGAAAATCGAAAATAATAATTCAACGATTAGGTCGGTGACTGATTCAATAATAAATGGGTACATAATAAATACCTGCTTTCTAATTATTTATAGGTATGAACTTCCTATAATGATTCAGACCTTATGAATCAAATTTGTCCCAAATAGTTGAATAAAATTTAAAACAAAAAAAGCTTCAAAACTTAACGCTTTGAAGCTTAGCTTTTTTATAAAAATAAGTTATACCAAACGGGTCAGAAACTTAATAGTTTTTGACACATAAACAAAATCGCGATATAATGGGGTTGAGAGTGTTTCATAAACTTATGTCATAAAGTTAAGGAGATTTCGCATGATTTTAGAGAATAAATTGGGATTAACCAATCAAGTTGAGTTGGCTAAGGTTGAAGAAAAACTCAGTAAACAAAAAGCGAAAGAATTGTACGATTGTGGAAAAATAAATGAAATCGAAGTTGGTACATTTAAAGGTTTATCTGAAATTCATGAATTTCTATTTTCGGATATTTACGATTTTGCCGGAAAAATCCGATCGGTCAATATTGCAAAAGGAAATTTTCGATTTGCACCAGTTATGTATTTAGAACATTCGTTACAGCATATTGATCAGATGCCACAAACTTCTTTTGAAGAGATTATCAAGAAATATGTGGAGATGAATATCGCTCACCCATTTCGAGAAGGAAATGGCCGAAGTACTAGAATTTGGCTGGATCTCATTTTAAAGGAAGAATTGCAAAAAGTTGTAGATTGGAACTTAATCGATAAAGCAGACTATCTTTCTGCAATGGAGCGAAGTCCCATAAACGATTTGGAAATACGCTATCTAATTTCCAATGCTCTGACTGATAAAATTGACGATCGCGAGTTATATATGAAAGGAATCGATGTCAGCTATTTCTATGAAGGGTATTCTGAGTATACGATAGATGATTTGTAAAAGTAGGTGGACCAAATGACGAAATATGGATATGCACGTGTCTCAACCGCTTCTCAAAGTACAAAAGAACAAATTCAACAGTTGCTTGAGAACGGCGTAGAGAAGAAGAATATTTTTTCAGAAAAATTTACGGGTACAAAACGGGATCGGCCAAAATTCAATCAGCTGTTGGCTGGTCTGAAGCCTGGAGATGAAATAGTTGTTACGAAGCTTGATCGATTTGCTCGTAACACGAGAGAAGCATTAGAGATCATTGAACCTTTACTCGATGATAACGTAACGATCAAGGTTTTGAATCTAGGAACGATTGAAAATACGTCCATGGGGCGAATGGTGACACGGACGTTGTTGAGTGTAGCAGAAATGGAACGTGATATGATTGTGGAACGTACCCAAGAAGGAAAAATGTTTGCAAGAAAGAATAATCCTAATTTCAGAGAAGGACGTCCGAAAGCAACAATCACACCGAAGAAGAGGCACGCATATGAACTGCTTACTTCAGGTAAATCGTATAAGGAAGTTGAAGCTATAACCGGTTTCAGTCGCAGTACGCTTTTTAGAATAAAGAAGAAAATTGAAGAAAGTTAAAAAAGAAGTCTCAGCGAACCAGACAGGTAAATACTTAATGCGTTCTAGATATGAGTCTATTAGCATGTTGTGAAATATAATATTTTTTTATTTACTTGATTTCTGCTCAAAAAATGTGTATGGTAACTGTAAAAGGTAAAGTAATTAAAGGTATGCTAGCCACGCTTACTATATTAGGATACCATCATATATTTATAATGAACGATTTGTTCGTCTACCAAACAACACATATCGTTCAGCGTAAGTCACGTTTAGGAACGTGGCTTTTTTAGTGTTATTATCGATAAATAATCTATTGACTCTATTGATTTTATCTCCATATCCCTACGGTGTTGATTGTCTTTAGATCTTTCATTTAAGAACCAAATAACTATCATAAAAATCAGCACTGCTGCTAATATAATAAACAGCATTCCTATTGTGATATTACTGGATTTGAGTCAATATCTTGGACACATTTTAGTAGAGACGGTTAAGCCATTTTTTCTTTTGCTAATTCTTCAAATTCCTGTGGGGTTAGATAGTGAATCGAGCTATGGATTCGATTTCGGTTATAAAATCCTTCAATGTAGCTAAATAGCGCTCGATTTGCTTCTTCAAAATCTGAGTAGCTAGTCGTGTAGACTTCTTCTTTTTTCAATGAGGCATGGAAAGATTCGATTCCAGCATTATCATAAGGTGTTCCTTTTCTACTATAAGAATGCCTTATTTTGTTGGTTTTAAGCCATTGTTCCACTTCTCTTGCTGTGTATTGGCTGCCCAAGTCAGTGTGTAGAATCATTCCTTCTGGAATGTGATAATGTATTTTTGCTTTATTCAATGTTTGAATGACACAATCCACAGTCATTCGTTTTGAAAATGTATAACTAATAATTCTTTTCGTGTGTAAATCCATGATTGAAGATAAGTAACACCAACCATTTTTCTTAGTAGGAATGTACGTAATGTCAGCTGCCCATTTCTCACAGATCGTTTCAGTAGAAAAGTCCTGATTTAAGAGATTCTCTTTTGAAATGATGGAATGGCAACAGTTTTTTTGACAAATTTTATAAGGTGCAGAACTTCTTTCCGTATGCTATTCCGATTGTCCTTGACAATGAGCCTCCTCGGATGTGACGATCTTCGGCAGGAGCTAACAGTTAAAGTT
>OKAV01000192.1_pt1 | contig 7534 bp, 9 predicted proteins | sample 1612431 | NCBI WGS metagenome assembly OKAV01 (sample SAMN04436795, study PRJEB24849) | human gut metagenome | biome: human gut; feature: NICU; material: stool | host: Homo sapiens | place: USA: Saint Louis, MO | collected 2011-05-09
ACGGTCGCATTATCAATCACCATCCGTGTCGCCATCGGCATAATGATAAGCGCAACGCCGAGCCACAGAAACGCCACCGACAGCGATCCGTCCCGCGGCAGCTCGGCCAGCTGGTCCCGCGTCAGGCTGTCGACGCCCTGTTTTTCCGCAAGGCGGGCGATTTTCACCATGAAGAGCAGCCATGCCGCCGCCAGCGCGAGCAGAAAAACGCCGTCCGCCCGCGAAAGCTCGCTATCATACAACACAAAACCGGTAAGCACGCTGGCCACTAACATTAGCGGTAATTCACGGCGCAGGATATCGGAATGGACGCTAAATGTGTGCAGCAGCGCGGAAAGACCGAGGATCAATAACATATTGACGATATTTGAACCAATTGCAGTTCCGATGGCCAAATCAGTTTGACCGTTCAGGGAGGCGCTGACCGAGACAATGATCTCCGGCAGAGAGGTACCGATGCTGACGATGGTCATGCGGATAAGCAGCGGTGGAATATTCAGCGCCCGGCAAAGAATAGAGGCGGAAAAGACAAGACGATCGGCGCTGTAGACCACCAGGAATAAACCAATAATTAACAGAGCCGTCGCTAAAAGCATCTAAAGTCCTTTCTTCAGGTATAATCGTCTTCTGGCTAAAGTAGCTCATGCGGCGCAGACGAAGCGCTAATTTTGACTTTATGCGCTGGAAAAGTAAAACAAATGCCTGCTTTCGCTAATCGTGGCTGGTAAGATTCTGTAAAAATAATGTGTTGATGGCGTGATTACGCGCCATGCTTACGCTTAAGAGATTTCTCCGGGGATGTATCGATGAGTCAGACACAGGAAAATTTAGTCGAGGTCCGCGACGTCAGCTTTTCGCGCAGCGGGCGTCCTATTTTCGATAACATCTCGCTGTCGGTGCCGCGCGGTAAAATAACGGCCATTATGGGGCCATCGGGTATCGGTAAAACGACGATGCTGCGGCTCATTGGCGGACAGATCCCGCCGGACAGCGGTGAGATCCTTTTTGATGGCGAAAACGTGCCAGAGATGTCGCGTAGCCGACTGTATGACGTGCGCAAGCGCATGAGCATGCTGTTTCAGTCCGGCGCGCTGTTCACCGACATGAACGTTTTCGATAATGTTGCCTACCCGCTGCGCGAGCACACCATGCTGCCGCCCGCGCTGCTCAAAACTACCGTCATGATGAAGCTGGAAGCCGTTGGCCTGCGCGGCGCGGCGAAGCTGATGCCTTCTGAGCTGTCCGGCGGTATGGCACGGCGCGCGGCGCTGGCCCGTGCTATTGCCCTTGAGCCCGACTTGATTATGTTCGATGAACCGTTCGTCGGACAGGACCCTATTACCATGGGCGTGCTGGTGAAGTTGATTTCCGAACTTAACAGCGCGCTGGGCGTGACCTGTATTGTGGTCAGCCACGATGTGCCGGAAGTCCTCAGTATTGCCGATTACGCGTACATCGTGGCGGAGCGAAAAATTGTGGCCCACGGCAGCGCTCAGGAGCTGCAGGAGAACTGCGATCCGCGCGTACGCCAGTTCCTCGACGGCATTGCCGATGGCCCGGTACCCTTCCGCTTCCCCGCGGGCGATTACTATCACGATTTACTCGGAACAGGGAGTTAAGTTGCTCATGCTGTTAAATGCACTGGCAAGGCTTGGACGCAGCGGGATTACCACCCTCGCGACGTTCGGCCGCGCCGGGTTAATGTTATTCAATGCCATTATTGGCAAACCGGAGTTTCGCAAGCACGCACCGCTGCTTGTGCGCCAGCTGTATAACGTTGGCGTACTCTCGATGGTGATAATCCTGGTTTCCGGGGTCTTCATCGGCATGGTTCTGGGTCTGCAGGGGTATCTGGTACTCACGACTTACGGTGCTGAAACCAGTCTCGGTATGCTGGTGGCGCTTTCGCTGCTGCGCGAGCTGGGACCGGTTGTTGCGGCGCTGTTGTTTGCCGGCCGTGCCGGCTCGGCGCTGACGGCGGAGATTGGCCTGATGCGCGCCACCGAGCAGCTCTCCAGCATGGAGATGATGGCGGTCGATCCGCTGCGCCGGGTTATCTCGCCGCGCTTCTGGGCCGGGGTTATCTCGCTGCCGCTGCTCACCATCATCTTCGTCGCCGTCGGCGTCTGGGGCGGCTGGCTGGTCGGCGTGAGCTGGAAAGGTATTGATGCAGGCTTCTTCTGGTCGGCGATGCAGAATGCCGTTGACTGGCGGATGGACCTGGTTAACTGCATCATTAAAAGCGTGGTGTTTGCCATCACCGTAACATGGATTGCGTTGTTTAACGGCTACGATGCGATCCCGACTTCTGCCGGGATCAGCCGCGCAACGACCCGCACCGTGGTGCACGCGTCGCTGGCTGTGCTGGCGCTTGATTTTGTGCTGACTGCACTGATGTTTGGGAATTGAGTTCATGCAAACGAAAAAAAGTGAAATCTGGGTAGGGATATTTTTACTGGTGGCGTTTCTGGCGGCGCTGTTTGTCTGCCTGAAGGCGGCGAACGTGACCTCCCTGAGGGCTGAGCCGACCTATCAGGTCTATGCGACCTTCGATAACATCGGCGGTCTGAAGGTCAGCTCTCCGGTGCGTATTGGCGGCGTGGTTATTGGCCGGGTTGCCGATATTTCGCTGGATCAGAAAACGTATCTGCCGCGCGTGACGCTGGATATCGAAAGACAGTACAACCAGATCCCGGATACCAGTTCGCTGGCTATCCGCACCTCCGGCCTGCTCGGTGAGCAGTACCTGGCGCTCAACGTCGGGTTTGACGACCCTGAGATGGGAACGTCTATGCTTAAAGAGGGCAGTACGATTCAGGATACCAAATCAGCGATGGTGCTGGAGGACCTGATCGGCCAGTTCCTTTACAGTAATAAGGGAAATGACAAGAAGGATTCTGGCGATGCGCCGGCGTCCGCCGAAGGACACACTGACGCTGCGGCACCTGCAGGAACCGCACACTAATCTCAGGAGAAGAATCGATGTTTAAACGCTTACTAATGGTTGCGATGCTGGTGATTGCCCCGCTGACGGCGGCAACGGCTGCGGACCAGTCTAACCCCTACACGCTGATGAATCAGGCCGCGAAGAAAACCTTCGACAGGCTCAAGCACGAGCAGCCGAAGATCCGCGCCAATCCAGACTACCTGCGCCAGGTTGTCGACCAGGAGCTGCTGCCGTATGTGCAGGTGAAATACGCAGGCGCCCTGGTACTGGGCCGCTACTATCGCGAGGCCACGCCGGCCCAGCGTGATGCCTATTTTGCCGCCTTCCGCGAGTACCTGAAGCAGGCCTACGGTCAGGCGCTGGCAATGTACAACGGTCAGACCTACCAGATTGCCCCGGAAACGCCGCTGGGCGATGCCACCATTGTGCCTATCCGCGTGACCATCATCGACAGCAACGGCCGTCCGCCGGTGCGCCTGGACTTCCAGTGGCGCAAGAACAGCCAGACCGGCAACTGGCAGGCGTTTGATATGATTGCAGAAGGCGTGAGCATGATCACCACTAAGCAGAATGAGTGGAGCGATCTGCTGCGTACCAAAGGGATTGATGGCCTGACCGCCCAGCTGAAGTCCATCTCCAGCCAGCCTATCACTCTGGACAAGAAACAGTAATGAGCTCGCTGAACTGGACGCGCGACGGCGGACGGCTGTCGCTACAGGGAGAACTGGACCAGGATTTCCTGGTCCCGCTCTGGGACGCTCGCGTAGAGGCGACCCGTGGCGCAGAAACCATCGATATTAGCGCCATTACCCGCGTCGATACGGCGGGCGTGGCGCTGCTGGTGCATCTCGTTGCGCTGATCCGCGCCGAGGGGCGGACCGTCCATATTGAAGGCAAGAGCGAAAAAATGACGACCTTTGTCCAACTCTATAACCTGCCTGAAGACGCTCTCCCCTAATAGATTCAGCGTATTACTCTTAAAAGCCCCGACGTTTTGTGCCTCGGGGCTTTTTGCTTGTTTAAGACTGCGCCACTTTCCTCTAAGATGTTGGGCTGTTTTCACACTCAGATGAAATTGCACCCATGGAAAATCAAGAAATTCAGACAGTGCTGATGAACGCACTCTCCCTCCAGGAAGCCCACGTCACCGGCGACGGAAGCCACTTCCAGGTTATTGCCGTGGGTGAGCTGTTCGACGGAATGAGTCGGGTCAAGAAACAACAGACAATCTATGCGCCGCTGATGGAATACATCGCCGATAACCGCATCCACGCCCTGTCTATTAAGGCATACACGCCGCAGGAGTGGGCGCGCGATCGTAAACTCAACGGTTTTTAAGCAGCGGACCTTGCCGCTGCGCAGACACATTTAGAAGAGACTTATTGAATGGATAAATTCCGTGTACAGGGGCCTGCGCGTCTTCAGGGCGAAGTCAGCATCTCCGGCGCGAAAAACGCCGCGCTGCCTATCCTTTTTGCCGCGCTGCTGGCCGAAGAGCCGGTTGAAATCCAGAACGTGCCGAAGCTGAAAGACATTGATACCACCATGAAGCTGCTGAGCCAGCTCGGTACCAGCGTTGAGCGCAACGGCTCCGTGTGGATTGATGCCAGCAAGGTCAACGTCTTCTGCGCCCCTTACGAGCTGGTGAAAACCATGCGCGCCTCTATCTGGGCGCTGGGACCGCTGGTGGCGCGCTTTGGCCAGGGCCAGGTTTCTCTGCCGGGCGGCTGCGCTATCGGCGCGCGTCCGGTGGATTTACACATTACCGGCCTTGAGCAGCTCGGCGCTGAGATCAGGCTGGAAGAGGGTTACGTCAAAGCCTCCGTAGAGGGACGCCTGAAGGGCGCGCATATCGTCATGGACAAAGTGAGCGTCGGCGCCACGGTGACCATTATGAGCGCCGCAACGCTGGCTGAAGGCACTACCGTGATTGAAAACGCCGCCCGCGAGCCGGAAATTGTCGATACCGCCAACTTCCTCAATACGCTGGGCGCGAAAATCAGCGGCCAGGGCACCGACCGCATCACGATTGAAGGCGTTGAGCGCCTGGGCGGCGGCGTTTATCGCGTCCTGCCGGACCGTATCGAAACCGGCACCTTCCTGGTGGCGGCGGCCATCTCCGGCGGTAAAATCGTCTGCCGCCACGCCCAGCCGGATTCGCTGGATGCGGTGCTGGCGAAGCTGCGCGAAGCCGGTGCCGATATCGAAACCGGGGAAGACTGGATTAGCCTCGATATGCACGGCAAGCGCCCGAAGGCCGTGAACGTGCGCACTGCGCCGCACCCGGGCTTTCCGACCGACATGCAGGCACAGTTCACGCTGCTGAACATGGTGGCCGAAGGGACCGGCGTTATCACCGAGACCATCTTTGAAAACCGCTTTATGCACTTACCGGAACTTATCCGCATGGGTGCCCGCGCGGAGATCGAAAGCAACACCGCCATTTGCCACGGCGTCGAGAAGCTCTCCGGCGCGCAGGTGATGGCGACCGATTTGCGCGCTTCAGCAAGCCTGGTGCTGGCGGGCTGCATTGCCGAAGGGACCACCATCGTCGACCGTATCTACCACATCGATCGCGGCTACGAGCGCATTGAAGATAAGCTGCGCGCGCTGGGTGCGACCATTGAGCGCGTAAAGGGCGAATAAGCCGCCCTTCACCGCTGTCTGTGAAAGCCCGTACCGCTTGCGGTACGGGCTTTTTCATTACTTCTTACCGGAATGGCGGATACGCTGCCGTCGGTCAATAAACTCGTGGGTCACGGGGTCGTGGTAGCGCGAGGGCCAGATAATCCACGGATCGGTCTCCAGTGCGGCGGCAATAATCGACTCTCCCTTCGGCCACGAGCGGATGAGTGCATTGGCCAGCGTCGATGAGCTGAGGCCATTTTTGCGCGACTCGGCGGCGAGGGAAGTCCCTTTCTTTCTGAGGCCGGCAATGATATCGGCCGGATGCCAGTCAATTAGCTTGTCCATACTCTTCTCCATTCCTTAAATACCACGTCAGTAGTAAGGGTTATCTTCGTGATGCTGATTTAACCACTTGTGTTCATATAAGTTCAAGTAACGATGATCAAATCAGACAAAACTTGGATGGGGGGAGAAAAGGGAGATTTCCCGCGCCAGGCTGGCGCGGGACTGGGCGCGGGGCGTTAGCGGTCGCGCTGGACGGCGATATGGGCGAGACCGATGAGCGCCTCTTTCCACGGGGTGTCGGGCAGCGAGTGCAGGGCGGCAATGGCTTTGTCCGCCTCTTCTTCCGCGCGCTGGCGGGTCCACTCCAGCGAGCCGCAGTCGGCCATGGCGGCCAGCACTGGCTCAAGCAGGTGGCGACCGTTGCCGTCAAGAATAGCCTGGCGGATCATCGCCGCCTGCTCCGGCGTGCCGTGATGCATGGCGTGCAGCAGCGGAAGGGTCGGTTTGCCCTCATTGAGATCGTCGCCGACATTCTTACCGAGGGTTTTACCGTCGGCGCTGTAGTCGAGAAGATCGTCAATCAGCTGTAAAGCGGTGCCGATATAGCGGCCGTAGTCCTGCAGGCCTTTTTCCTGTTCTTCCGTGCAGTCAGCCAACAGGCCGGAACACTGGGAGGCAGCCTCGAACAGGCGGGCGGTTTTACTGTAGATAACCCGCATGTAGTTCTCTTCGGTGATATCCGGATCGTTGACGTTCATCAGCTGAAGCACTTCGCCTTCGGCGATGACGTTAACCGCTTCGGACATAATTTCGAGGATCTTTAAGGATCCGAGACTGGTCATCATCTGAAAGGCGCGGGTGTAGATAAAATCGCCAACCAGCACGCTGGCCGCATTGCCGAAGGCGGCATTGGCGGTGGCTTTGCCCCGGCGCATATCCGACTCATCCACCACGTCATCGTGCAGCAGGGTGGCGGTGTGGATAAATTCGATGAGCGCGGCGATAGTGACGTGGGCGTGACCTGTATAGCCCACTGCACGCGCTGCCAGTACAGCGATCATCGGGCGAATACGTTTGCCGCCGCCGCTGACGATGTAGTAACCCAGCTGGTTTATCAGCTGGACATCAGAATCGAGTTGCTCAAGGATTGCCGCATTGACACCCGCCATATCTTGCGCGGTTAACTCATTGATTTTTTCTAAATTCATCGCAAATGCCGGGCTTAATGTCCAATTTACCGCTTATCCAAACGGGATAACGAAAGGGTCGAAACATAATTGTAGCTCTGATTGTACTGAAAAAACGACGCAGATAAACGTTGCCGTGTCGGTTGTAGTTTTTTTCTGCATGGATTGACGATCCCACTTGTCAAAGGCTCTCCTTTTGCGTAATATTCGCGCCCTATTGTGAATATTTATAGCGCACTCTGAATCACACGAGGATGTGCGCGGAAGCGGAGTTTATATGTACGCGGTTTTCCAAAGTGGTGGTAAACAACACCGAGTAAGCGAAGGTCAGACCGTTCGCCTGGAAAAGCTGGACATCGCAACTGGCGAAACTGTTGAGTTCGCTGAAGTTCTGATGATCGCAAACGGTGAAGAAGTCAAAATCGGCGTTCCTTTCGTTGATGTCGGCGTAATCAAAGCTGAAGTTGTTGCTCACGGTCGTGGCGAG
>OKAV01000203.1_pt1 | contig 7247 bp, 6 predicted proteins | sample 1612431 | NCBI WGS metagenome assembly OKAV01 (sample SAMN04436795, study PRJEB24849) | human gut metagenome | biome: human gut; feature: NICU; material: stool | host: Homo sapiens | place: USA: Saint Louis, MO | collected 2011-05-09
GGGTTAAACTGCATACACTATTCAGAATTAGCGAATAATGAGGCGCTATGGACACCATTGAGCTGTTTCGGATCTTTCTCCGCGTCGCCGAGAACGGCAGCTTTGTGCGCACCGCCGAGGCGATGAACCGCCCGGTGTCGACCATTTCGGCGGCCGTTCGCCAGCTGGAAACGCGGCTCGATACCCGCCTGCTGCACCGCACCACCCGCAGCGTATCGCTGACCTCCGACGGCAGCGCGTTTTACGCCCGCTGCCGGACCGTGGTGCAGGACGTCGAGGAGGCGGTGAACCTGTTTCGCTATGACGGCGAACAGGTGGCGGGCACCATTCGCGTGGACGTGCCGGGGCGTATCGGGCGGCTGATTGTGGCGCCCGCGCTGCCGGACTTTTTTGCCCTTCACCCGCAGATCCGCATTGAGCTTGGCGTCACCGACCGCAGCGTCAATCTGGCCGAAGAGGGCACCGACTGCGCGCTGCGCGTCGGCGAGCTGAGCGACTCCGGCATGGTGGCGCGGCGGATCGGTATGATGAAGCTGATTAACGTCGCCTCGGCAGAATACCTGGCGGCGCACGGCGAACCGGACTCTCCGCAGCAGCTGACCGGGCATTTTGCGGTGGGTTACGCCTCACCGACCTCCGGGCGCCGCGCGCGCTGGGAGTGGGAGGCGAACGGAGAAACCCTGAGCTGCGACGTGGATCACCGGCTCAGCGTTAACAGCGCCGAGGCCTATATTGCCGCCTGCGCGGCGGGACTGGGCCTGATTCAGATCCCGGCGTATGACGTGCAGGATCTGCTGGCAGACGGCACTCTGCGGGAGGTGATGCCCGACTTTCTGCCGAACGCGCTGCCGGTGAATCTGCTCTATCCGCACCGGCGGCACCTCTCCCGGCCCCTGCAGCTGTTTATGGCGTGGCTGGAACCGCTGCTGGTGGAGAGAATGGGGCTGGTTCAGGAAGTGAGGAGGAGTGCGGAGTAGGCAGATACCCGTCCAGACTGATAATTCGCGTGCCGTAAAATAAACCTGTTTCAGGGATAAATTGTTTATCTCTTTTTGCTATTTCGTTATAAGTTTTTTGTTCGGCCTCTACGAAGGCTGAAACAAAAACACAACATCGCGCGCCGCAGCGCACCCGCCTCACGCCCGTGAGGTCCAATAAAAATAGCCACCGGCGCGCAGCACTCATTCTGAATAGGGAAATAGTTATGGACGCATCTACGCTGCTGCCGCTGATCGGAATACCGGTCGTGGTTATCGGTTTTGCTTTGCGCTTTAACCCGCTGCTGGTAGTCGTGGTGGCGGGCCTGGCGACGGGTCTGCTGGCTGGCATGGACTTCGGTATGCTGCTGGAGACCTTTGGCGAGAAGTTCGTCAACAGCCGTTCGCTGGCCACCTTTATTCTGATCCTGCCGGTTATCGGCCTGCTGGAGTATTACGGACTCAAAGAGCGCGCGCAGGCCTGGGTGGCGAAGATTGCCAGCGCCACCTCGGCGCGTATTCTGCTGCTCTACTTTGTCGCCCGCGAAGGGACGGCGGCGCTGGGGCTGATGTCGCTTGGCGGCCATGCGCAGACGGTGCGCCCGCTGCTGGCACCGATGGCCGAAGGCGCGGCGCTGAACGAATATGGCGAGCTGCCGCCGCACATCCGCGACAAAATCAAAGCCCACGCCGCCGCCTGCGACAATATCGCCGTTTTCTTCGGGGAAGATATTTTTATCGCCTTCGGCGCAGTCCTGCTGATCGACGCTTTTCTCAAGGAGAACGGTATCGAGGGCATTGAGCCGCTGCACATCGGCCTGTGGGCCATTCCGACCGCGATTGCCGCCCTGGTTATTCATATGACGCGCCTGCTGCGCCTGGATGCCAGCATCCGCCGCGATGTTATGGCCTGGCGAGCAGAACAGGGCATGCAGGAGATCGCCCAATGACGACGCTGATGACCATTAACCGCGTGTACTACCTGATTGGCTGCGTAGTGATGCTGCTGGTTATCATGAACCTGCGCGATCGGGCAAATCCAAAACGCCTCACTACCGCGCTGTTCTGGTTTCTGTTTGGCGGGATATTTTTGTTTGGCGACCTGATGGTGCAGGCGCTGGGAAGATCGCTGGCGTACCGGATCATCGGCGGCTGCGTTATCGTCATTGCTTTGCTGGCCGGTTTCGGGCTGGTCGGGAAAGGGCGCTATCAGATGTCCTCCGAGGAGGAGCGCGCTGCCTCATCGAATCGCCTGAAAAACGCACTGTTTATACCTGCGCTGATGATCCCGGTTGTGACGGTCATCGGCACCCTGTTTCTGAAAGGCGTTGCGATTGGCGGCGTTTATCTGCTCGATCAGAAGCAGCTCACCCTGGCGGCGCTGTGCGTGGCCTGCATCGCGGCGGTCCTCACCGGCTGGTGGCTGACCAGGGGGACGCCGCTGCACGCGATTCGCCAGTCGCGGCGGCTGGTGGATACCATCGGCTGGGCGGTGATCCTGCCGCAGATGCTCGCCATGCTGGGCGGCGTCTTTGTCGCAGCCAATACCGGGGGAGCGGTGCAGAAGGTGGTGAGCCTGTTTGTTAACCCGGATAACCGCTTCATGCTGGTGGCGATCTACTGCGTTGGCATGGCGCTGTTCACCATGATTATGGGTAATGCGTTCGCCGCATTCCCGGTGCTGAGCGCCGGCATAGCCCTGCCGTTCCTGATTAACGTCCACCACGGTAATCCGGCGCCGCTGCTGGCCATTGGCATGTACGCCGGGTATTGCGGCACGCTGATGACGCCGATGGCCGCCAATTTCAATATTGTTCCCGCCGCGCTGCTGGAGCTTAAGGACAAGTATCAGGTGATAAAAATTCAGATCCCCACCGCGTTAACCCTGCTGGTGGTGAACGTGTTCTTAATGTATTTCCTCGTCTTCCGCTAAGGGCGGCGACGATCTAAGGAGCTGTTATGCAATTAACGCAACATCAGGCCGACGCTTTTGCCAGAATGCCATTGACCTATTTGCGTCAGGAGTATCCGAACCACATTATGCATCTGCTTAATAGTGATGATGATGTTTTGCCGCCCCGCGCGCTGCATCCGATTTTTTACGGCTGTTTTGACTGGCACTCGGCGGTACACGGCTACTGGCTGCTGCTGCGCTGCCTGCGCCTCTACCCGACGCTCTCGTGTCGGGATGAGATCGTTGCGCTATTCAACGACCACCTGACTGAAGAAAATGTCGCACAGGAGCTGGCCTATTTTAACGCGCCTTTTCGCGCATCGTTTGAGCGACCGTATGGCTACGGCTGGCTGCTGGCGCTGGCCCAGGAGCTGAAACAGTCCTCTCTGCCGCAGGCCGGGGGCTGGTATCAAACGCTGCAGCCCTTGGCCCAGGATATTCGCCGCAGGCTGATGGATTACCTCAGCAAGCTTACCTATCCGATCCGGGTCGGTACGCACTACAACACGGCGTTCGCGCTGGCCCTGGCGCTGGATTATGCCCGCGCGGTGGAGGACGCGGCGCTTGAGCAAGCCATTCGGGCGGCATCAGCGCGCTTTTATCTTGCTGATACGCACTATCCGGCCCACTACGAGCCGGGCGGCGATGAGTATATTTCCGGGGCGCTGACCGAAGCGCTGCTGATGAGTAAGGTGGTGGATGATTTTCCGGCCTGGTTCGGGCGCTTTCTGCCAGAGGTGGGGTCGGTGACCGCGCTTATGAACCCGGCGCAGGTGATCGACCGTACCGATCCAAAAATTGCCCACCTCGACGGATTAAACCTCAGTCGCGCCTGGTGTATGAAGCATATCGCCAGCGCATTGCCCAAAGACCATGCGGGGCAGCAGGCGCTGAGCCGCGCCGTCGAGCAGCACCTCGCGGCAAGCGTTGAGCACGTGGTAGGCAGCCACTATAGCGGCGGGCACTGGCTGGCGACCTTTGCGCTGCTGGCGCTGGAGTAGGGCGCCGCGCGCCGGGAGAGTGCGCTGTCCCCGGCGCTGCCGGGGATTTAAACGCGTTTCTCTAAATCCTCATCCCCCTCAATCACTTCCCCAATTCCCCCACAGAACCACTTGATCGTCGGCTATCTATAGCGATACTGTATATATATACAGTTAGTAAGGATTGCCATTATGCAGCTTCTTCGCCCCCTTGATATTCACGCCATTTTCCCGCTGCCTCTGTTCACCGATCGCGTCCCCTGCGGCTTTCCCAGCCCGGCGCAGGATTACGTTGAGGATCGCCTGAACCTGCACAGCCTGCTGGTCAGCCACCCCAGCGCCACCTATTTTGTCAGAGTCAGCGGTGATTCCATGCTGGGCGCGGGCATCAGCGACGGCGATCTGCTGGTGGTAGATCGCTCCCTGACGGCGCAGCACGGCGATATCGTGGTGGCGTCCGTTGACGGTGAGTTTACCGTGAAAGAGCTGCAGACTCGCCCGGCGCTACGGCTTATTCCGCGCAACAGCGGCTATCCGGCGATCGCGTTCCGCGACGATGGGGAGCTGCAGATCTTCGGCGTCGTCACCTCTGCCATCAAGATGTTTAAATAGCCATGTTTGCGCTGGTGGATGTCAATAACTTCTACGCCTCGTGCGAGACGGTTTTTCGCCCGGACCTGCAGGGCAGGCCGGTGGTGGTGGTCTCCACCAACGATGGCTGCATCATTTCGCGCTCGGCGGAGGCGAAGGCGCTGGGTATCGGCATGGCGTCGCCGGATTTCAAAATTAAGGAGGAGCTGCGCCGCCGCGGAGTGACGGTGTTCAGCTCCAACTACGCGCTGTATGCCGATCTCAGCGCCAGGGTGATGGATACCCTGGCGGAGATGTCGCCCCGAATAGAGATCTATTCCATCGATGAGGCCTTTGTGAACGTCTCGGGCATCAGCCGCTGTATGCCGCTCGGTGAGTTCGGGCATCAGGTCCGCAGCCGGATATTTCAGCATACCGGCCTGAAAGTGGGGGTCGGCATCGCGCCGACCAAAACGCTGGCCAAATTAGCCAACTATGCCGCCAAGCGCTGGCCGGAAAGCGGCGGTGTGGTCGATCTCTCCAGCCCGGTTCGCCAGCGAAAGGTGCTGGAGCGGACGCCGGTCGGCGAAGTGTGGGGCGTCGGACGGCGCATCAGCAAAAAGCTGGAGCTGCTGGGCATTCAGTGGGCGCTCGATCTGGCTACCTGCTCGCCGTGGGTTATCCGCAAGCACTTTAACGTCGTGCTGGAACGCACCGCCCGCGAGCTGCGCGGCGAGGTGTGCCTGGCCCAGGAGGAGTTCGTCCCGACCAAACAGCAGATCGTGTGCAGCCGCTCCTTTGGCTACCGCATTACGCAGTATGAGGAGATGCGCCAGGCCATCTGCACCTACGCCGAACGCGCCGCAGAAAAGCTGCGCCAGGAAAAGCAGTTCTGCCGTTTTATCAGCGTTTTTATCCGCACCAGCCCCCACGCCGACGGCGAGTGCTACTACGCCCGGCAGGCCGCGACCACCTTGATGCTGCCGACTAACGACACCCGCGATATTATCCATGCCGCTACCGGTGCGCTGGATCGCATCTGGCAGCCGGGGCACCGCTATATGAAGGCCGGCGTGATGCTGGCGGATTTTTACAGCAGCGGCGTAGCGCAGCCGGACCTGTTCGATAGCAGAACGCCATGGGCCAACAGCGCCGCGCTGATGCACATCGTCGATGAGATAAACCGCAAGGGCCGGGGCCGTATCTGGTTTGCCGGGCAGGGCTGCGAGAAGGCGTGGAGCATGAAGCGGGAGATGCTGTCGCCGGGGTATACCACCCGGTTTGCGGAGCTGCCGAGGGTGCGCTAGTCCGCGTTGATAACCGCAGAGGCTTCCGGCGACGGGCTGTCCTGCGCGCCGTCACCGGAAGGGAGAAACGCTAAGCGCTGAGGCGTTTAACTAGCCGTTTAGCGCCAATCAGCGCCAGCGCCTGCGTCGGATCATTGGTATTTCCGCTGTTGATGTTTTTCATCACAGAAGCATCCATCACATACAGGTTTTCTGTCTGTTTCACCTTCAGATCGGCATCCACCACGCCCATCTCATCGCCCCCCATTCGGCAGGTGCCGACCGGATGCCACATCGTGGTGGCAACGCGCTTCACGAATTCACCGATCTGCTCATCGCTCTGGACTGCCGGACCCGGCATCGCTTCCTCCTCAAGAACGCTGGCCAGGGAGCCATGGCTCATCACCTTGCGAATGGCCTTAACGGCCTGAATACCCACCTCAAGATCGTACTTATCATCAATGAATTTCGGGTCGATGAGCGGCATCGCCAGCGGATCTCTGCTCCCCAGACGTACAGAGCCACGGCTGCGGGGCTGGAGTACCACCAGCGCAAACGTGATCCCCGAACGTGTGCCGGTGGGCGTCAGGCCGTTGTCTGAAATAATGGGTTCGTGATAGCACTGCACCGTAGGCTCGGCGCTGAAATCCTGCGGATCCCAGTAAGAGACGGTTTCTATTCCGTTACCTGAGGCCGGGCCATCTTTGGTCAGGTAATAGCGCATTCCTGCTTTCAGAGCCCCCGCGCCCGAGGCGGCGGACTGATAGCCAAGGGTTCCCCTGACGTAGGCGCTGACCGGAATAATCGGATGGTCATGCAAATTTTCACCCACGCCCGGAAGATTGACGAGGGGCTGAATGCCAAATTTTTGCAGGTGATCGGCAGGCCCGATGCCGGAATGCATCAAAATTTTCGGTGTCTGTACGGCCCCGGCTGACACTATCACGTTTTTTGCCATCAGGCGGGTACCATCACCGGTTTCCACGCCAACGGCCTTATTACCTTTAAAAAGGATCCTCCGCACGACCGTATCAGTTTGCAGGGTCACCCGACCGCTATCGACATGACGCCTGAGATGGGCAACGTACGCGCTGCACCGTTTGCCATCGCTCACGTTACTCTGGACGGGGGAAACGCCGATCTGAGTATCGCCGTTGTAGTCAGGATTGTAGGGAAGGCCATACTCCTGGAACGCTTTCAGGCAGTACTGGTTGAGCGTATTAATCCCGTGCGGAAGTTGAACGGCCAGAGATCCATCAATACCGTGGTGCTTATTATGAAAAGTGTCGCTCTTCTCCTGCTCGATAAACGTTTTCCAGATATTCTCAAAGGACCAGTCGCCGTCGCGGCCGCTGGCCTGGTACCAGCTATCGAAATCGCGCTTCTGCCCGCGTACGTAACACATGGCATTAATGGATGACCCCCCGCCCACGACTTTACCCATTCGGAATCGCCGGGTCGTGCCGTGCTGGGGAATGGT
>OKAV01000213.1_pt1 | contig 7025 bp, 7 predicted proteins | sample 1612431 | NCBI WGS metagenome assembly OKAV01 (sample SAMN04436795, study PRJEB24849) | human gut metagenome | biome: human gut; feature: NICU; material: stool | host: Homo sapiens | place: USA: Saint Louis, MO | collected 2011-05-09
AGAAGACTTCATCTCCGGCCTCAACGATGGTTGAGCCCTGGGGACGAATAGGGCGATCGTGGCGGAAGATAGCCGCCACGCGGGTATCGATATGGGGCATGTGCTCCCGCATCGTGGAGAGCGCGTTACCGACCAGCGGGCCACCGTAATAGGCCTTCACGACGGCGAGACTGACCAGCCCTTCGGCAAAGTTAACCACCTGCAGTGCGCCGGGATATTCGATCAGTCGATAAATACTGTCGATCACCAGCTGCTCCGGGGCGATCAGGTGGTCTATCGGCACCGCATCGGAGCTGAACAGCTTCTCCGCATCGCGCACGTAGTCAGGTGAGCGGATACGGGCGATACGGTTAGGGGTATTAAACAGCGAGTAGGCGACCTGACAGGCCACCATGTTGGTCTCATCGGAGCTGGTTACCGCGACCAGCATATCGGCATCGTCGGCGCCGGCTTCGCGCAGGGTACGGGGAAAAGAGCCGGGGCCCTGAACGACGCGCAGGTCGAACTTGTCCTGCAGGCTGCGCAGGCGATCGCCATTGGTATCCACGACGGTAATGTCGTTGTTTTCACCGACCAGATTTTCTGCCAGGGTACCGCCCACCTGCCCGGCGCCAAGAATGATTATTTTCATCGCTTGCGATCCGTTAGTTCGTCACTGTTTGATTAATGTAGCGTAGAAGAAGCCGTCGCCTTCGGCTGCGTCAGGCAGGTTTTGCTGGCCCGGTTTTTCCGGCGTGCAGGTTTGCTCCAGCCTGGCGTCTGCCGTGCGCTGAAGAAACGCCGCAATCTGCTGACTGTTCTCTTCCGGCAGTACGGAGCAGGTGGCGTACACCAGCGTACCGCCCGGCTTCAGGTGCGGCCAGATAGCATCAAGGATTTCACCCTGCAGCCGTACCAGTTCAGGGATGTCGCGGTCGCGGCGCAGCCACTTAATGTCGGGATGGCGGCGGATCACGCCGGTGGCGGAGCAGGGGGCATCCAGCAGGATGCGGTCAAACTGCTTCTCACCGCACCACTGCGCCGGGGTGCGGCCGTCGCCCTGCTTCACCTCGGCCTTCATGCCGAGGCGCTTGAGGTTGTCATACACGCGGGAGAGGCGCTGCTCATCGACGTCTACCGCCAGCACGGCGGCTTCCGGGGCCACTTCCAGAATATGGGTGGTCTTACCGCCGGGCGCGGCGCAGAGGTCGAGAATCGCTTCACCGTTTTTCGGCTGAAGGAAACGCATACAGCCCTGGGCGGAGGCATCCTGCACCGTTACCCAGCCTTCTGCAAAGCCGGGAAGCGCCTGCACCGGGGCGGGGGCGTCCAGACGTACTGCATCCGGATAGTCGGGATGTACAGCGCCGGTCATGCCGGCGGCCTCCAGCAGCGCAAGCCACTCGTCGCGGCTGTGGTGATTGCGGTTTACCCGCAGCCACATGGGCGGGCGCTGATTGTTCGCCTCCAGGATTTGCTGCCACTGCTGCGGATAAGCCTTTTTAAGGCGCTTCACCAGCCACTCGGGATGCAGGAAGCGTTTTTCCGTCCCGGCGAACTCGGCCAGCAGTTCCTCCTGCTGGCGCTGAAACTGGCGCAGCACGCCGTTGATCAGCCCTTTCAGCTGCGGGCGCTTAATGGCCACTGCGCCTTCAACGGTTTCCGCCAGCGCGGCGTGCGGCGGAATGCGCGTGTACAGCAGCTGATAGAAGCCGACCATAATCAGATAGTGAACGGTGCGCTGCTTGCCGGTCATCGGCCGCGACATCAGCTTGTTTATCAGCCACTCCAGCTGCGGCAGCGTGCGCAGTACGCCGAAGCTCAGTTCCTGAAGAAGGGCGCGGTCTTTTTCGGCCACTTTTTTCTGCATGACAGGCAGGACGCTGCTCAGCGACTGGCCCTGCTCGACGACCTGCTCAACGCTCTGGGCAACCAGACTGCGTAAATTTGGATTTTTTTTCATAACGTTAAAAATGAAAAGGCCCGGCGGTGCCGGGCTTGAAAGATGAATGCGTCAGTAAAGACGGCTGCCGGGCATGAACCATTCCCGGCGTGAATTTAACAGGTCCTGCGCGCTCATTGCCTTTTTGCCGGCCGGCTGCAGGGAAAGCAGATTCAGGATACCGTCGCCGGTGGCGACGCGGATCCCCTGCTTGCTGACGTCCAGGATAGTGCCCGGCGCGGCGTCCGCAGCATCGGCAATCACCGATGCAGCCCAGACCTTAACCGGCTGACCCTCTATTTCAAACCAGCTCATCGGCCAGGGGTTGAAGGCGCGAATGCAGCGCTCAAGCTGTGCGGCGGACAGCGTCCAGTCAACGCGGGCCTCTTCTTTACTCAGCTTTTCGGCATAGGTGACCCGCGCTTCATCCTGAACTTCCGGCGTCGCGGTGCCGCTTGCCAGCTGTTTCAGCGTCTCGATGAGTCCCTGCGGACCCAGTTCCGCCAGCTTGTCATACAGCGTGGCGCTGGTGTCTTCTGCAGTAATCGGGCAGGCGAGTTTGTGCAACATGTCGCCGGTGTCGAGGCCGACGTCCATCTGCATAATGGTCACGCCAGTTTCGCTATCACCGGCCCACAGCGCGCGCTGGATAGGCGCCGCCCCGCGCCAGCGCGGCAGGAGTGAGCCATGGACATTAATGCAGCCCAGACGCGGCATAGTCAGAACCGCTTTTGGCAGGATCAGCCCGTAGGCGACCACCACCATCACATCTGCCTGCAGGTCGGCAACGAGCTGCTGGTTTTCCTCAGGGCGCAGGGAGACGGGCTGGAAAACCGGCAGACCTTTTTCTTCCGCCAGCGCTTTTACCGGACCTGGCATCAGCTTTTTGCCGCGCCCCGCCGGGCGGTCCGGCTGGGTGAATACGCCAACGATCTGATGTCCGGACGACAGCAGCGCGTCAAGATGACGCGCTGCAAAGTCCGGCGTACCGGCGAAAATAATACGAAGAGAGTGTGACACGTCTTTTGTTGTCCTTACGCCCGCGCTTTCATGCGGTCCAGCTTTTCGACTTTCTGGCGGATGCGCTGCTGCTTGAGCGGCGACAGGTAATCGATAAACAGCTTGCCGACCAGGTGGTCCATCTCATGCTGGATGCAGATTGCCAGCAGGCCGTCGGCCTCCAGTTCGTAGGCATCGCCGTTGCGATCCAGCGCGCGAATCTTTACTTTTTCCGCGCGAGGGACCAGCGCACGCTGTTCCGGGATCGACAGGCAACCCTCTTCGATGCCGGTTTCGCCGGATTTTTCCAGCAGCTCGGGATTGATCAGCACCAGGCGCTCGTCGCGGTTTTCGGAAACATCAATGACGATAATCCGCTGATGAATATCCACCTGCGTAGCGGCCAGGCCAATGCCCTCTTCAGCGTACATGGTATCGAACATATCATCGACGATGCGCTGAATCTCGGCATTAACTTCTTCAACCGGCGCAGCGACTTTGCGAAGGCGCTCGTCCGGAATATGTAACACTTGCAAAACTGCGATAGTTATCCAGAGTTGAATTCAGGAGTTGGAAGGAATATTCCCTCCATTCTAGACAAATCCCCCTCTGATTGACAGCATCAGTGACCAATCGCAAGGATTGGTAACACGGCTTATGGCAGGGAGAAAGGGATGGCGACAACGGAAGTGTGGCTGCGTCTGATGAGGGTCAATGGCTTATATGGTGATGCCCAGCTGGCCATCGGGCGCAGACTCTGCCAGGCGTCGGCGGTCGATGCCGCACTTCTCCGGGCGTTAGGCTTTAGCGCTACGCAAATCAGCCACTATTTTTCGCTGACGCCAGCGCAGCTGGATAATACTTTGCAGTGGCTTGATTTACCCGGACATACTCTTCTCCTGGCCGAAAGTCCGTCTTATCCGCCGGCATTACGGGCGGTCAGCGATTATCCCGCAGCCCTTTTCGTTGCCGGAAATCCGCATTTACTCGCGTTACCGCAAATTGCCGTCGTCGGCAGCCGCAGCCACTCCTGGTACGGGGAGCGCTGGGGAACGCTTTTTTGCGAAGGGCTGGCCCGGTTGGGGCTGTGCATTACCAGCGGCCTGGCGCTGGGCATTGACGGTGTCGCGCACCGTGCCGCGCTAAATGTGAAGGGAAAAACGATTGCCGTGCTGGGCAACGGCCTTAACCACACCTATCCGCGCCGGCACAACGCGCTGGCGACGCAAATCCTCGATGGCGGCGGGGCGCTGGTTTCTGAATTCCCGCTGCACGAAACGCCGTGGCCCGGCAACTTCCCCCGCCGTAACCGTATTATTAGCGGTTTGAGCCTCGGCGTGCTGGTGGTTGAGGCGGCGATCAAAAGCGGTTCGCTGGTGACGGCCAGATGCGCGCTTGAGCAGGGACGCGACGTCTTTGCGCTGCCCGGGCCGTTAGGGAGTCCGGGTTCGGCGGGGCCGCACTGGCTGATCCAACAGGGAGCAATACCCGTCACCTGTATTGAGGACATTGTAGAGAGTTTGCAAAACGAGCTGAAAACAGTGGCAAAGGCTAATGAAAACACAAAATATTCACCGGATACGGAGGATGCGGCATTGCCATTTCCTGAGCTCCTGGCTAACGTAGGAGATGAGGTAACATCTGTTGACGTTGTCGCTGAACGTGCCGGCCAACCTGTGCCAGAGACGGTTGCTCAGTTGCTTGAACTGGAGTTAGCAGGATGGATCGCAGCTGTACCCGGCGGCTATGTCCGATTAAGGAGGGCATGCCATGTTCGACGTACTAATGTACTTGTTTGAGACGTACATCCATAACGAAGCAGAAATGCGGGTCGATCAGGACAAGCTGACGCGGGATCTTTCCGACGCGGGCTTCGATCGTGAGGATATCGATAACGCGCTGCAGTGGCTTGAAAAGCTGGGTGAGTATCAGGAAGGGCTTGCTGAGCCTATGCAGCTGGCTTCCGATCCGCTCTCCGTCCGCATCTATACCGCTGACGAATGCCTGCGTCTTGACGCCAGCTGCCGGGGATTTTTACTGTTCCTCGAGCAGATTCAGGTGCTGAACCTCGAAACCCGTGAAATGGTGATTGAGCGCGTCATGGCGCTGGATACCGCTGAGTTCGATCTGGAAGATCTGAAATGGGTCATCCTGATGGTGCTCTTCAACATTCCGGGCTGCGAAAACGCGTACCAGCAAATGGAAGAATTACTCTTCGAAGCAAATGAAGGTATGCTGCACTGATTTTAACGCGCAGCAAGAGTTGTTATGGCCAAATCAGCACTGTTTTCGGTGCCCAAAAATGAGCCCTGCCCACAGTGCGGGGCTGAACTGGTTATCCGGTCCGGTAAGCACGGGCCTTTTCTGGGATGCTCCCACTATCCGGAATGTGATTATGTCCGCCCGCTTAAGAGTCAGGCCGATGGACATATCATTAAGGTGCTGGAGGGACAGTCGTGCCCGGTATGCGGCGGCGAGCTGGTGCTTCGCCAGGGGCGATTCGGCATGTTTATTGGCTGTAGCCAGTATCCCGCCTGCGACCATACCGAAATTATCGACAAGCCCGATGACACCAGCATCATGTGCCCCCAGTGCGGTCAGGGCCACCTGGTGCAGCGGCGCTCGCGCTACGGCAAGACCTTTCACTCCTGCGATCGCTATCCCGACTGTCAATTTGCCATTAACCTCAAACCCGTTGCCGGGAAGTGCGCCGAGTGCGGCTACCCGCTGCTCATCGAAAAGAAAACGGCGCGCGGCGTAAAGCTGTTCTGCGCCAGTAAACAATGTGGAAAGCCGGTCACCGGCGGAATAGATCAGTGAATAATAACCTGCCAGCAGACACCATCGCCCGAGCCGTAGAGGCTTTACATCATCAGCGCGTCATTGCCTACCCCACCGAGGCCGTCTTCGGCGTCGGCTGCGATCCCGACAGCGAAACGGCTGTTATGCGGCTGCTGGATCTCAAGCAGCGGCCGGTCGAGAAGGGGCTGATCCTGATTGCCGCTGATTTTGAGCAGCTGAAGCCCTATATTGATGACAGCGTTCTGAGCGATACCCAGCGCGAGGCGGTATTCAGCCGCTGGCCGGGCCCGGTGACGTTTGTTTTTCCCGCGCTCGCCAGCACGCCGCGCTGGCTCACGGGGCGCTTTGATTCGCTGGCTGTCCGGGTGACGGATCATCCTCTGGTTATAGCACTCTGCCGGCAATACGGTAAGCCGCTGGTATCGACCAGCGCCAACCTTACCGGACAACCGCCGTGCCGCACGACCGATGAGGTACTCGCTCAGTTTGGCCCTGATTTCCCGGTCGTCGCCGGGGCAACCGGCGGGCGGCTGAATCCTTCTGAAATTCGCGACGCTCTGACGGGCGAGCTTTTCCGCCAGGGGTAATTGTATGGAACAGTACGCCGTTTTTGGCAATCCGATAGCGCACAGCAAATCGCCCTTTATCCACGCCCAGTTTGCGCAGCAGCTGCAGATTGCCCATCCCTACGGGCGGGTACTTGCGCCGCTGGATGGCTTTCTTCCTGCCATCGAGCACTTTTTCAGTTCCGGCGGGCTGGGATGCAACATTACCGTTCCCTTTAAAGAAGAGGCGTTCGCGCGGGCAGACGAACTTAGCGAGCGCGCCGCGCTGGCCGGGGCGGTGAACACGCTCAAGCGACTGGAGGATGGCCGCCTGCTGGGAGATAACACCGACGGTATCGGCCTGCTGTGCGATCTTGAGCGGCTGGACTTTATCAGGCCAGGCTCCCGCATACTGTTGATTGGCGCAGGCGGCGCCACGCGCGGCGTACTGCTGCCGCTGCTCTCTCTCGATTGTGCGGTAACCATCGTCAACCGGACCCACGCCCGGGCTACCGGCCTGGCGGCGCTTTTTGCTCATGCGGGGAGCGTCAGGGCGCTTGCCTCAGACCAGCTGGCCGGCGAGACGTTTGATCTGATCATTAATGCCACTTCCAGCGGCATTGAGGGCGAGGTGCCGCAGATCCCATCTTCGCTGATCCATGCCGGGCTCTACTGTTACGACATGTTTTATCAGCAGGGCGCGACGCCGTTTCTTAACTGGTGCTCACAGCCCGGCGCAACCCATATTGCGCCCGGCC
>OKAV01000215.1_pt1 | contig 6994 bp, 7 predicted proteins | sample 1612431 | NCBI WGS metagenome assembly OKAV01 (sample SAMN04436795, study PRJEB24849) | human gut metagenome | biome: human gut; feature: NICU; material: stool | host: Homo sapiens | place: USA: Saint Louis, MO | collected 2011-05-09
ATTGCTTAACTCATGCGCATCGGACACCACCAGCTCAGAAATCGCCTGATCGCAGCGCCCATGGCCGGTATCACCGACAGGCCATTTCGGACACTGTGCTATGAGATGGGAGCCGGTTTAACCGTTTCCGAGATGATGTCCTCCAACCCGCAGGTCTGGGAGAGCGACAAGTCCCGTTTGCGGATGGTGCACGTTGATGAGCCGGGAATTCGCACGGTGCAGATAGCCGGAAGCGACCCCGAAGAGATGGCGGCAGCCGCGCGTATTAACGTCGAAAGCGGTGCCCAGATTATTGATATCAATATGGGCTGCCCGGCAAAAAAGGTGAATCGCAAGCTTGCAGGCTCAGCCCTCTTGCAGTACCCGGATCTGGTGAAGTCGATCCTTATCGGGGTCGTTAACGCAGTGGACGTTCCTGTTACTCTCAAGATTCGCACGGGCTGGGCGCCGGAACACCGTAACTGTGTAGAGATTGCCAAACTGGCTGAAGACTGTGGCATCCAGGCTCTGACTATTCACGGACGCACCCGCGCCTGCTTGTTTAACGGAGACGCTGAATACGACAGCATTCGGGCAGTTAAGCAGACAGTTTCCATTCCGATTATCGCGAATGGTGACATTACTGACCCGCTTAAAGCCAGAGCTGTGCTCGACTATACGGGGGCTGATGCCCTGATGATAGGCCGCGCAGCTCAGGGAAGACCCTGGATCTTTCGGGAAATCCAGCATTATCTGGACACTGGGGAGCTGCTTCCGCCGCTGCCGCTGGCAGAGGTGAAGCGCTTACTTTGCGCGCACGTTCGTGAGTTGCATGATTTTTACGGTCAGGCAAAGGGGTATCGAATCGCGCGCAAGCACGTCTCCTGGTATCTCCAGGAACATGCACCAGATGACCAGTTTCGGCGCACATTCAACGCCATTGAGGATGCCAGCGAACAGCTGGAGGCGTTGGAGGCATACTTCGAAAATTTTGCGTAAACAGAAATAAAGAGCTGACAGAACTATGTTCGAACAACGCGTAAATTCTGACGTACTGACCGTTTCTACCGTTAACTCTCAGGACCAGGTAACTCAAAAACCTCTGAGTGACTCGGTAAAACAGGCACTGAAGAACTATTTTGCTCAACTGAATGGTCAGGATGTGAATGACCTCTATGAGCTGGTACTGGCTGAAGTAGAACAGCCCCTGTTGGACATGGTGATGCAATACACCCGCGGTAACCAGACCCGCGCTGCCCTGATGATGGGTATCAACCGTGGCACCCTGCGTAAGAAACTGAAAAAATACGGCATGAACTGATACTAGTCAGTTATGTTGTTGATATAAAAGGCGCTAACCGGCATGGGGAAGCGCCTTTTTTATTGGCTGAATGACGCTAAATCAGGGCTGTTCAATCCCTGTCGTAACGTGGAACCGGCGCGTTACGTAATTGAATTCCGCGCTGCGAAAGCGGGTGAGATATGTCGTGCCGTCCAGGCTGGCCGTAACAATGACAGCAGCATAGTGACACAGACCAGAAGATGAAGATTATTTTGTGCGGCGCCTTTTGTGGACCCGCGCTTCGTGTATATTGCCAGACTCCTTCTTCATTTCTACAGCGCGGAGCGGCTTATGCTCAGAAAGTACGGATGGCTTATCGCATTTGCTCTGCTGATGTTTCTCTTTGAGGGCATCGTCATGCACCTGATTGAAGTGCTGACAACCGAGTATGACAAGTGTCGCAATATGGATTCAGTTAACCCACTGAAGTTAGTGAAGTGTTCCGATCTGAACATGGGTGAATAAGCGCTTAAACGCGATAAAAAGAGTGATTGTATCGCCATTACCCCTTAAATGCGGTGGTTTAAATTCACTATGCCGGGCGAAGAGAGAGTGGTAATGTCGCAGCTCTGAAAACCGGTTGATGACTCCATGCCGCTTAGCCACTACAACCCCCTTCTCGTCGCGATCTCATTTGTGATCGCCATTCTTGCTGCCTGGACTGCGCTGAGCATGGCCGGGCGCGTCTCTACCAGCCGCGGGAAAACGGCGGCGTTCTGGTTAACCGGCGGCGGCGTGTCGATGGGCATTGGTATCTGGTCGATGCACTTTATCGGCATGATGGCGATGGATAACGCCATGCTCATGCACTATAGCCTGTGGTTAACCAGCCTCTCCATGATCGTGGCCATTGCGTCCTCGCTCTTTGCCCTGTGGCTGGTAAGCGTAGACCGCCTCTCTCCGCGCCGGCTGCTGCCAGGCTCGCTGGTGATGGGTACCGGTATCGTCGTGATGCACTATACCGGCATGGCGGCTATTGAAGTCAACTCGCCTATTATCTGGCACTACGGGTGGGTTATCGCCTCGGTCATTATTGCGCTGCTGGCCTCCTTTTCCGCACTTTGGCTCACTTTCCGCCTGCGCCTGGAGGCCGCCCAGGTCGCATTGATGCGCTTTGGCGCCGCCATACTGATGGGTATTGCTATCGCCGGCATGCACTACGCGGGCATGATGGCCGCGCAGATGCCACCGCAGATGGCGATGGTGCACGACGGGATGCACGGCAGCTGGCTTGCCGCAATGGTAAGCATCGTCACGCTGTTTATTCTGGCAATTACGCTGCTGCTCTCCATGCTCGACGCTCGCCTTCAGGCCCGTACCGCGCTGCTGGCCTCTTCGCTGGCGCAGGCGAATCAGGAGCTTGCTCAACTGGCCCTGCAGGACACCTTAACCCGCCTGCCAAACCGGGTGCTTTTCGAAGACCGTCTGGCGCAGGCAATAGGCAAAGCTAAGCGCGCGGGCAGCCAGTTCGCGCTGATGTTTATCGATCTGGACGGCTTCAAGGCGGTGAACGATGCCTTCGGTCACGAAACGGGCGACCGGCTGTTAGTTGCGGTAACGCAGCGTTTACAGATACCGCTTAAGGAGCAGTTTACGCTGGCGCGCATCGGCGGCGATGAGTTTGTGCTGCTGGCGGAAATTGATGCCCCGGAAGATGCCGCCCGCCTCGCCGGAACGCTGGTAGCGACCATTGATCGACCGTTCAGCATCGGGCGCTACGAGCTGGTGGTCACCCTGAGCATCGGCATTGCCCTGTATCCGCTCGACGGCCAAAGCGAGCGTGACCTGATGTTCAACGCCGATGCCGCGATGTACCACACCAAACACGCGGGGCGCAACGGCTACCACTTTTTCCAGCCGTCGATGAACACCTTCGCCCGGCACCAGCTGCAGCTGACTAACGATCTGTGGAGCGCCATCGATCGCCAGGAGCTGAGCCTGCACTACCAGCCGAAATTCCGGACTACCAGCAAAGAACTCATTGGTTTTGAGGCTCTGCTGCGCTGGCGGCACCCGCATCAGGGGCTGCTGACGCCGGACCTCTTCCTGCCGCTGGCAGAAAAAACCGGCGCAATTATCCCGGTAGGCAACTGGGTCATCAATGAAGCGTGCCGCCAGCTGGCGGCATGGCGTTCAGCCGGCAAACTGGAGTGGTCGATAGCGGTCAATCTCTCCCCGCTCCAGTTCGAGCATCAGCAGCTTGTAGCTATCGTCACCGCGGCGCTTGCCCGCCATCAGATCCCGCCAGAACTGCTGATTCTGGAGATCACCGAAACCACGGCGATGCGCAATCCGGAACAGAGTATTGCGATGCTCAACAGTCTGACGCAGATCGGCATTAAGGCATCGATTGATGATTTTGGTACCGGCTATTCCAGCCTGCTCTACCTTAAGCGGCTGCCGGCCTGCGAACTAAAAATCGACCGTGCCTTTGTGAAGGAGCTGGCCGGCGAAGGCGAGGACGCCACCATCGTTTCGGCGATTGTCGCCCTCGCGCGCACGCTGAAGCTGAATGTGGTGGCGGAGGGTGTTGAAACGCAGCAGCAGCTGGAATTTCTGACCGCGCTCGGATGCGATACGCTGCAGGGCTATTTCCTTGGAAAGCCGATGTGCGCCAGCAGTATTCAAATAGCAGATTAAACGACTCTGGTATATTATTAGCGGGCACTTGCGGTGCCCCTATTTAAAAACTCAGCCAGTCTGAACTCTCTCTGCAAGATAATCAGAACTTTATTCTGCACAGTTTCTCCATAATCGGTGAAATCTGCGTTAAATACCTCCATGCTTTTTACACAGCTCATAAATTGAGACTTTTTACGTCTGCGCACGTGGCTTACGCGGTGATAAAATTGTCCTCATTCCGCAAGGCTGGTGTTAATCATCGGCGACGGTTAAAGAGAGGTATTATCATGAAAAGATTAATTTCCGTTGCGGTTCTTGCCGCGACGCTTGCCGGTTGCGCACACGACTCCCCCTGCGTGCCGGTATATGACGATCAGGGCCGCCTGGTCCATACCAATACCTGTGTGAAGGGCACGACGCAGGATAACTGGGAAACGGCGGGCGCCATCGCCGGCGGTGCCGCCGCGTTAGCGGGTCTGACGCTGGGTATCGTGGCGCTGACTAAATAGTGTTTGCAAAAGCGCGGGCTACCGCGCTTTTGCACTGTTATCGTGCACGTTATTTCCCCCTCCGCGCTGGTAATCTTTTTTTTGTTGCTAATCCCCATCCCTTATCGATTTAATTATTATTACCGCGTTGCATCTCTGTGATGAATTTCACATTGCCCCGCTATCTTTTTTCTCAGTAATATTCACCCGCGAAATCATCTTTTTCTTATTGCGGTTTATTGAAACTATTTTGCTCCATTTTGTGGCGTAAGTTGCAAATTTGCACCAGTCCGGCGCGCGCGGCGTTTCCTTTCCTGTCTACACTCACTCTGTTGCACTTCTGGCTCCTTTATTTCGGTAATTGCAACATTGGCACTCCATTTGCTTGACAGAAAATGGCCATAGCCACAGACAGGTTTTTCACGCTCTGAAGAGCGATTTATATAACGATAATTTCAACGCCACACAGGATGCATTATGAAAAAGATGATGATCGCCAGCCTCGCAGCGGCTGGCGTACTGCTCGCCGTCGCCAATCAGGCCCACGCCGGCACCACCCTGGACGCGGTAAAAAAGAAAGGATTCGTACAGTGCGGGATCAGCGACGGGCTGCCCGGCTTCTCCTATGCCGATGCCAGCGGCAAGTTTACCGGCATTGATGTTGATGTCTGTCGCGGCGTGGCCGCCGCCGTATTCGGCGATGCCGGCAAAGTAAAATATACCCCGCTGACGGCAAAAGAGCGCTTCACCGCCCTGCAGTCCGGCGAGGTAGACCTGCTGTCGCGTAATACCACCTGGACCTCCTCCCGCGATGCCGGCATGGGCATGTCCTTCACCGGCGTCACCTATTACGACGGCATCGGCTTCCTGACCCACAACAAAGCGGGCCTGAAAAGCGCCAAAGAGCTGGACGGCGCCACCGTCTGTATTCAGGCCGGTACCGACACCGAACTGAACGTGGCGGACTACTTCAAATCCAATAACATGAAATACACGCCGGTGACCTTTGACCGCTCCGATGAGTCGGCGAAGGCGCTGGAGTCCGGACGCTGCGACACGCTGGCTTCCGACCAGTCTCAGCTCTACGCCCTGCGCATCAAGCTGAGCAAGCCCGACGAGTGGGTCGTGCTGCCGGAGGTTATCTCCAAAGAGCCGCTGGGTCCGGTCGTGCGCCGCGGCGACGATGACTGGTTCGCCATCGTGCGCTGGACGCTGTTTGCCATGCTTAACGCCGAAGAGATGGGCATTGATTCGAAGAACGTTGACGCGAAAGCGGCCAATCCGACCACGCCGGATATGGCGCACCTGCTCGGCAAAGAGGGCGACTTCGGTAAGGACCTCAAGCTCGATAATAAGTGGGCGTATAACATCGTTAAGCAGGTCGGCAACTACGCCGAGATTTTCGATCGCAACGTCGGTAAGGACAGCGCCCTGAAGATTAAGCGCGGGCAGAACAACCTGTGGAACAACGGCGGCATTCAGTACGCGCCGCCGGTACGTTAAGGATCAGGCGGTAACGGGCGCCGCTGCGGCGGCGCCCACTCAGAGTCCCGTTATTGAGGTTCCACTATGTCTCATCGCCGCCCAGCCGTGAAGGGCTCGCTCTCTCTCTCAAACCCAACGGTCCGCGCCTGGCTCTTTCAGATAGTTACGCTGGCAGCCGTGGCCGCTGTCTTTATTTATCTGATCCACAACACCATCATTAACCTGAGCAACCGCGGTATCACCTCCGGATTTGCCTTTCTCGACCGCAGCGCCGGGTTCGGTATCGTCCAGCACCTGATTGACTACAGCGAAGGCGATACTTACGGCCGCGTGTTCATGGTCGGGCTGCTCAATACGCTGCTGGTCTCCGCCCTGTGCATTCTCTTTGCCTCGTTTCTCGGCTTTTTTCTCGGCCTCGCCCGGCTGTCGGAAAACTGGCTGCTGCGCAAGCTCTCAACCCTCTATATCGAGACCTTTCGCAATATCCCGCCGCTGCTGCAGATCTTCTTCTGGTACTTTGCGGTGCTGCGCAACCTGCCCGGCCCGCGCCAGGCGCTGAGCGCCTTCGATCTGATGTTCCTCAGCAACCGCGGCCTCTATATTCCGGCGCCGCAGTTCGGCGAAGGCCTGCTGGCGTTTCTCGGCGCCGTGGCGCTGGCCGCGCTGCTGAGTATCGGGCTGTACCGCTACAACAGAAACCTGCAGATACGAACCGGACGCCTGCGCCGCACCTGGCCTGCGGCCATTGGGCTGCTGATTGTACTGCCGCTGCTGGCGCACTGGGTATTTGGCGCGGCGATCCACTGGGATGTACCGGCCCTGCGCGGCTTCAACTTCCGCGGCGGCATGGCGCTGATCCCGGAGCTGGCGGCGCTGACTCTGGCGCTGTCGGTCTACACCTCGGCCTTTATTGCCGAGATCATCCGCGCCGGCATTCAGTCCGTCCCCCACGGACAGCTTGAGGCCGCGCGTTCGCTGGCGCTGCCCCATCCGATCGCCCTGCGCCAGGTGATCCTGCCCCAGGCGCTGCGGGTGATCATCCCGCCGCTGACCAGCCAGTACCTGAATATCGTTAAAA
>OKAV01000228.1_pt1 | contig 6761 bp, 4 predicted proteins | sample 1612431 | NCBI WGS metagenome assembly OKAV01 (sample SAMN04436795, study PRJEB24849) | human gut metagenome | biome: human gut; feature: NICU; material: stool | host: Homo sapiens | place: USA: Saint Louis, MO | collected 2011-05-09
ACCTGGGCGCCGGTGGCCTCTGCGGCAAACCACGCCGCGGCGCGGTCGCGTTCGATAATCGACATCCCTTCGTGGAACACCGCCGCGCGGATGCCCTCGCGCTCGCGCAGCACCTGCTCCAGCTGCAGGGCGGTGGCGGCTTTAGCGCAGATCACCAGCACCTTCTGCGAACGGTGGCTGGTAAGATAGCCCATCAGCCACTCGACGCGCGGGTCGAAGTTCCACCAGGTGCCGGTATCGCCTTCAAACTCCTGATAGATCTGCTCCGGATAGAGCATATCGCGGGCGCGCTCTTCGGCAGTTTTGCGCGCGCCCATAATGCCGGAGACCTTAATCGCGGTCTGATACTGTGTCGGCAGCGGCAGCTTAATGGTGTGCAGCTCGCGCTGCGGGAAGCCTTTGACGCCGTTGCGGGTGTTGCGGAACAGCACCCGGCTGGTGCCGTGGCGGTCCATCAGCATCGAAATCAGCTCCTGACGGGCGCTTTCGGCGCCGTCGCGGTCGCTGTTGGCGGTCTGCAGCAGCGGCTCGATATCCTGTTCGCCAATCAGCTCGCTCAGGGCGTTCAGCTGGTCGTTGTTGAGCCTGTCGCCGCTCAGCAGCAGGGAAACGGCGTCGGCCACCGGGCGGTAGTTCTGCTGCTCTTCGACAAACTGGGCAAAATCATGGAAGCGGCTCGGGTCCAGCAGGCGCAGGCGGGCGAAGTGGCTCTCCATCCCCAGCTGTTCCGGGGTGGCGGTGAGCAGCAGCACGCCCGGCACGCGTTCGGCCAGCTGTTCGATGGCCTGATACTCGCGGCTCGGGGCTTCTTCACTCCACACCAGGTGGTGGGCTTCGTCCACTACCATAATATCCCACTCGGCGTCGCACAGGTGCTCCAGACGCTGTTTGCTGCGGCGCACGAAGTCCAGCGAGCAGATAATCAGCTGCTCGGTTTCAAACGGGTTGGTCGCATCGTGCTGAGCTTCGGCGTAGCGCTCGTCGTCAAACAGGGCGAAGCGCAGGTTGAAGCGGCGCAGCATCTCAACCAGCCACTGGTGCTGGAGAGTTTCCGGGACGATCACCAGCACGCGCTCGGCGGCGCCGGAAAGCAGCTGCTGGTGCAGGATCATCCCGGCTTCAATGGTCTTACCGAGGCCCACTTCGTCCGCCAGCAGCACGCGCGGCGCGTGGCGGCGGCCAACGTCGTGGGCGATATTCAGCTGGTGCGGGATCAGGCTGGTGCGCTGGCCGCGCAGGCCGCTCCACGGCATCCGGTACTGTTCGCTCTGGTATTTGCGGGCGCGGTAGCGCAGCGCGAAGCGGTCCATGCGGTCAATCTGCCCGGCGAACAGGCGGTCCTGCGGCTTGCTGAACACCAGCTTGCTGTCGAGCAGCACTTCGCGCAGGGTAACGTCGGCCTCGTCGCTGTCGAGCCGGGTGCCGGTATAGGCCAGCAGGCCATTCTCTTCTTTTACCTCATCAACGCGCAGCTGCCAGCCTTCGTGGCTGGTGATGACATCGCCCGGATTGAACATCACGCGGGTGATTGGGGAATCATTGCGGGCGTACAGTCGGTTTTCTCCGGTAGCCGGGAAGAGCAGGGTTACCATCCGCGCGTCCAGCGCAACCACCGTCCCTAATCCCAGTTCGCTTTCTGTATCGCTGATCCAGCGTTGACCAAGTGTAAAAGGCATATAATTTGGGCTCTATATCTTGAATTGCAGGCAAAGATTGCGCCCCGTAACCTCAGTTACGGTGGGCAAAAATTGGGTCCAGGAATTTGGAAAGGGCGCTATGGTACTGGATGCTATCGGATTCGTCACGCGTCAAAATAGCCCCAGTTGCCCCGTGAGTATTGTAGCAAAATCATCGTTAACAAAAGGTAAAATTCCTTCCGCCACCGGCTCAAGCTGTTTGCTTAAGTAGTGTTCATAGTCCAGCGGCGACTGCTGGTAGCTCGCCGGCTCAGGCCCGGCGAGGGTCCAGACATATTTGATGCTGCCCCGGGACTGGTACTGCAGGGGCCGTCCGAGCCTGGCGTTATGCTCGTCGGCAAGCCTTGCGGCGCGCACGTGGGGCGGCACGTTGCGCTGGTACTCCGCCAGCGGGCGCCGCAGCTGCTTGCGGTACACCAGCCGGTCGTCCAGCTCGCCCGCCATCAGCCTGTCGATGGTGTCGCGGATAAACGCCTTGTACGGCTCGCGGCGAAAAATGCGCCGGTAAAGCTCCTGCTGAAACTGCTGGGCCAGCGGCGTCCAGTCGGTGCGCACCGTCTCCAGCCCCTTGAACACCATCTGCTGCTCGTCTTCGCGCTGGATCATGCCGGCGTAGCGCTTTTTGCTGCCGGTGTCGGCGCCGCGAATGGTCGGCATCAGGAAGCGGCAGAAGTGGGTTTCGTACTCCAGCTCCAGGGCGCTGGTGAGGCCCTCTTGCTCCAGCGCGCTGCGCCACCAGCCGTTAACGAAATCGACCAGTTCGCGGCCGATCGCCGCAGCTTCTTCCTCCCCGCGCGCGCGCTTCAGCCAGACGAAGGTGGAGTCGGTATCGCCGTAAATGACGTCGTAGCCCTGCGCCTCGATCAGCGCCCTGGTCTGGCGCATGATCGCGTGGCCGCGCATGGTGATCGACGAGGCCAGCCGGGGATCGAAGAAGCGGCAGGCGCTGGTGCCCAGCACGCCGTAAAAGGCGTTCATGATGATCTTCAGCGCCTGGGAGAGCGGTTTCTTGCCGCGGGCCTTGGCGTCGTCGCGGCCGTGCCAGATCTGGCGGACGATCTGCGGCAGGCAGTGCTTTTCCCGCGAGAACCACGCGTCGAGGAAGCCTTCGGTACTGTGCTGCGCGTCCGGCTGCGCCATGCCCTCCACCAGCCCGACCGGATCGATCAGGAAGGTGCGGATAATCGACGGATAGAGGCTCTTGTAGTCCAGCACCAGCACCGAGTCGTAGAGCCCGGGCCGGGAGTACATGACGTAGCCGCCGGGGCTGGCCTGCGGCGGCACCTCGCCGAGGTTGGGTGCCACGTAGCCGAGCCGGTGCATACGCGGAAAATAGAGGTGGCTGAAGGCGGCCACCGAGCCGCCGTGGCGGTCGGCGGGCAGGCCGTTGACCGTGGCGCGCTCCAGCAGGAAGGGCACGATCTCGGTTTTGTGGAAGATGCGCGTGACCAGCTCGCAGTCTTTGAGGTTATAGGTGGCGAGCGCGGGCTTATCTTCGGCGAAGCGGCGGTCAATTTCGTCCATCCGGTCCCACGGATTGTCGATGGATTTACCTTCCCCCAGCAGCTCGCGGGCGACGGCCTCCAGCGAGAAGGAGGGGAAATTCCAGAAGGCGGACTTCAGCGCCTCAATGCCGTCGATAATCAGCCGGCCTTCGGCCTGGGCGAAGAAGACGCCGTTTTTAAAGCCGTGCTCGCGCCACTCCATCTCCGCGCCGCCGCGCCCGAGGGTCAGTGGAATGCGGTAGCGCTCGGCGTGCTTCTGCAGCACTTTAAGGTCGAACTGCACCAGGTTCCAGCCGATGACCAGATCCGGATCGTGCTCGGCAAACCAGGCGTTGAGCCTTTCCAGCAGCAGCGGGCGGCTGGCGACGTACTCCAGCCGGAAGTCCAGCCCGCTGGCGTCGCCGTTTTCCGGGCCGAGCATATAGACAACCCGCTGACCGCAGCCCTCAAGGCCGATGCAGTAGAGTTCGCCCCGGCGGGTGGTTTCGATATCCAGCGACACCCACTTCAGCGGCGGGCGGTAATCGGGGGCGGGCTTTAGCCGGGCGTTGACCAGCGCGCCGGCGCGCGGCTCGCCTTCTACCCGCACCGGGGCGGTGATAAAGCGCTCCATCAGGTAGCGCTCCGGCGGGCGCACGTCGGCTTCATAGACGGTGACGCCGCCTTCGCGCAGCAGCTTCTCCAGGCGCATCAGCTGGCGGTGCGAGCGGCAGTAGAGGCCAAACACCGGGCGGCGGTGAAAGTCCCGCAGCGCCAGCGGCGCGAGGCGGGCGTCGCGTTCGCCGACGAGAAGCTGCTCGGCCTGTGTCCGCTGGACTTCGGGGATAAAGGCCACCGACTCCTGGGGCGGCAGGGTCACCTTCAGCGGCCCGTCGTCGGTGGCCAGCCAGAAGGTGACCTCGGTGCCCTGCCGGCCGTCACGCCAGTGGCGGGTTAAGAGAAAGCCTTGTCGTTGCTGGATCACGCGCGCCACTCAAACAATAACCAGGAAGGGAGTATAACCCGAATGGCGGCGACAGGCTGTGATTTTATACAGGTATTACTGGCCGTAGTAGGCTTTCGCTCCGTGCTTGCGCAGGTAGTGCTTGTCCAGCAGCGTCTGCTGCATCTCCGGCAGCTGCGGCGCCAGCTGGCGGCAGAAGATGCCCATATAGGCGATTTCCTCCAGCACAATGGCGTTGTGTACCGCGTCTTCGGCATTTTTCCCCCAGGCGAAGGGGCCGTGGGAGTGCACCAGCACGCCCGGCATCTGCGCTGCGTCAATGCCCTGTTTTTCAAAGGTTTCGACGATCACTTTGCCGGCGTCCCACTCGTACTCGCCGTTGATCTCGGCGTCGGTCATTTTGCGGGTGCAGGGAATGTTGCCGTAGAAGTAGTCGGCGTGGGTGGTGCCGGTGGCCGGAATGGGCTGTCCCGCCTGCGCCCAGATGGTCGCGTGGCGCGAGTGGGTATGGACGATGCCTCCGATGGACGGAAACGCCCGGTAGAGCAGGCGGTGGGTCGGCGTATCGGAGGAGGGCTTTTTGCTGCCTTCCACCACCTCGCCGGTTTCCAGGCTGACCACCACCATATCGTCGGCGGTCATGACGCCGTAATCGACGCCAGAGGGTTAGATGACCAGTACGCCGCGCGCGCGGTCCACGGCGCTGACGTTGCCCCAGGTCAGGGTGACCAGATTGTGCTGCGGCAGCTGGAGATTCGCCTCCAGTACCTGCTGTTTGAGTTTTTGATACATGCAGTTACCTCATCCGGATGCGCCGGGGGCGACGCATCCGGGGCTGGACAGATTAGCGTTTTGAACCGAAATAGACCTCGTTCCAGCGCAGCGCGTCTTTAAACGCCGGCAGGCGGGTATCCTGGTCAATGACCGTCAGTTCGATATCGTGCAGCTCGGCGAACTGGCGCATATCCTCCAGCGTCAGGGCGTGGCTGAAGACGGTGTGGTGCGCGCCGCCGGCGAGGATCCACGCCTCGGAGGCGGTGTGAAGATCCGGATGCGCTTTCCACAGGGCGTTAGCCACCGGCAGCTTCGGCAGGCGGTGCGGCGTCGGTACGGTTTCAATGGTGTTGACCAGCAGGCGATAGCGATCGCCCAGATCGATCAGGCTGGCGACGATCGCCGGGCCGGCCTGGGTATCAAAGATCAGGCGCGCCGGATCGGCCTTGCCGCCGATGCCGAGGTGCTGGACGTCGAGCAGCGGCTTCTCCGCGGTGGCGATGCTCGGGCAAACTTCCAGCATGTGGGAGCCCAGCACCAGATCGTTACCGCCGTCAAAGTGGTAGGTGTAATCCTCCATAAAGGAGGTGCCGCCCCGCAGACCGGTTGACATCACTTTCATGATGCGTAGCAGGGCGGCGGTTTTCCAGTCGCCTTCACCGGCAAAGCCGTAGCCCTGCTGCATCAGACGCTGCACGGCGAGACCGGGCAGCTGCTTGAGGCCGTGAAGATCTTCAAATGTCGTGGTAAAAGCATGGAAGCCGCCCTCCTGCAGGAAGCGCTTCATGCCCAGCTCAATGCGCGCCGCGTCCAGCACGTTCTGGCGCTTGTCGCCGCCGATTTGCGCCGCCGGGCTCAGGCGGTAGCTGCTTTCGTACTCGTCCACCAGGGCGCTGATATCGCCGGTAGTGACGTCGTTAACCACCTGTACGAGGTCGCCAACCGCCCAGGTATTCACCGAGAAGCCGAACTTGATCTGCGCCGCCACTTTATCGCCGTCGGTAACCGCCACTTCGCGCATGTTGTCGCCGAAGCGGGCGACTTTCAGGTGGCGGGTATCCTGCTTAGAAACGGCCTGGCGCATCCAGCTGCCGATACGCTCCTGCGCGTGCTTGTCCTGCCAGTGGCCGGTGACCACGCTATGCTGCAGGCGCATTCTGGCGCCGATAAAGCCGAACTCGCGGCCGCCGTGGGCGGTCTGGTTGAGGTTCATAAAGTCCATATCAATGCTGTCCCACGGCAGGGCGGCATTGAACTGGGTGTGGAACTGCAGCAGCGGCTTGTTGAGGATAGTCAGGCCGTTGATCCACATTTTGGCCGGCGAGAAGGTGTGCAGCCAGACCACCATCCCGGCGCACTTCTCGTCGTAGTTGGCGTCGCGGCAGATGTGGGTTATCTCGTCAGGCGTGGTGCCGAGCGGTTTGAGCACCAGTTTGCAGGGCAGCTTCGCCTCGGCGTTCATGGCATTGACCACGTGCTCGGCGTGCTGAGTGACCTGACGCAGGGTTTCCGGGCCGTACAGGTGCTGGCTGCCAATCACAAACCACACTTCATAGTTATCGAAAATCGTCATGTTTTATTCCTTAATAGGACAGAGCTGCCTGCGCCGACTGACTTTCTGCCGGTGCTGAGGAAGGGAGATAGTGGCGCTCGGCGCTGGTTGCCCACTGGCGATAGCGCTGATAGAGATGTTCGAAACGCCGGGCCTGCGCCGGGCGAGGCTGGAGCGTTTTTTCAACCCGGCTGGCCATTTTCTGCTGCGCGGCGGGTACATCCTGATGCACCCATGCCGCCACCGCGGCAAAGATAGCGGCGCCGAGGGCGCAGCACTGATCGGAGGCG
>OKAV01000230.1_pt1 | contig 6715 bp, 6 predicted proteins | sample 1612431 | NCBI WGS metagenome assembly OKAV01 (sample SAMN04436795, study PRJEB24849) | human gut metagenome | biome: human gut; feature: NICU; material: stool | host: Homo sapiens | place: USA: Saint Louis, MO | collected 2011-05-09
CCCGCCGCCTTGTGCAGCTCACCATCCGCGATGAGGACGAGCGTCAGACCGATGCTGTAATGGATATGCTGCTGGCCAAAAAGCGCTCGGAAGACCGCCGCAACTGGCTGCAGGAGAAGGGCGATATGGCGGATTTAGAGGCGTGAACGTCGCTGAAGGCACAAAAAAACCGGCGAATTCGCCGGTTTTTTCATTCAGGCGGTTCAGACGCCCGGCTGCAGAACGCGAATGTCCATCTCCAGCACGTCGCCTTTGGTCGCCTCGCCGAACGCCTTCATGTGCGGCGTCGCCAGGTGCGCTTCCAGATGCGCGGCGCTCTCCCACTGCTCCACCATGACGATAGAGTCCGGGGCGGTGGCCTGGAAGCTCAGGCCGGTGGCGGCGTCCACCAGCGGCGCGTAGCCGTGGCAGCCCGCTTCTTTCAGCACGGTCGGAATGATTTTAGCGAACTGATCGAGTACGGCCTGGCGGTGGTGCTGTCCAGGACGGGTACGGATCTCGGCAATAACGGTCAACATGATATGCGTACTCCTGTTTAATCAGAGCTTCAGTTAACCAAAAATCTCGCCAAGATGCTTGCGATATTCTGCTACATCGCGCGGCACGTCGGGCATTTTTATCACGTCGTTGGCGATAAAGGTCGGCAGCGCTTCCATCCCGAGGAACTGGTTGGCCTTGTGGAACGGCAGGTACACGCCGTCAACGCCCACGCCGTGGAAGAACTGGTCTTTTTCGGTGAAGGCTTCCATCGGCGCGTTCCAGGTCAGGGAGAGCATGTATTTTTTCCCCTGGATCAGGCCGCCGGAACCATATTTTTTGCTGGCGTCTGAGCGGGTGCGGCCGTCGCTGGCGTACAGCGAGCCGTGGCCCTCGGTAAAGACGTCGTCGATGTACTTCTTCACGGTCCAGGGCGCGCCCATCCACCAGCCCGGCATCTGCCAGATAACCGCATCGGCCCACAGAAAGTTGTCCACTTCGGCCTTCACGTCGTAGTCGCTGTCGGCGCGCACGACGCGCACTTCGCGGCCGAGATCGCGCAGGAAGGTTGCCGCGACGTCGGTCAGGGTGTCGTTCAATTGGCCGTTGGAGTGGCCGAACTTCTTACCGCCGTTAATAATCAGAATCTTATTCATGGTTTGTCCTCAAAGCTGCAGTATGCGCATATTTTAACCCCGCCGGATGGGTGAGGATATTAGCAAAATGTGCAAAGTCTTTTGCTGTATGCGCAATAATCGGCCTACCAGATGATTTTGGCGATAAAGCCGCCGCCCGGCGCGTTGCCGAAAGAGACCGACATACCGTGCAGCGTGGCGATCCGCCGTACGATAGACAGTCCCAGGCCGCTGCCGGGCTCATCCTGACCCGGCGGGCGGTAGAAGCGCTCGCCGATGTGGGCCAGCGCCTCCTGATTGACGCCGGGGCCGTTGTCGCGGACGGTAAAATGGTGCGCTTTAAGATTCACGTCCACCACGCTGCCGCGCGGGCTGTAGCGCACCGCGTTATCCAGCAGGTTGCGCACCAGCAGGCCGAGCAGCAGCGGCTGGCCGGACTTGATCGTCTCCCGGGCGTGAACGTGCAGCCGCACCTCGATCCCGGCCTGCTGCGCGGTGTGATAAATATCCATCACCGCGGACTCCAGCAGGTCGGCCATCGAGATCTGCTCGATATCCGTCAGCTGGTCAAGGGAGTCCAGCCGCGAGAGGGTGAGCAACTGCTCCACCAGGCGGGTAGCGCGGTCGATGCCGAAATGAACCTGAGAGAGCGCCTTCTGCAGCGCCTCTGGATCGTCCGTCGACATCTGGGCCACCTCTGTCTGCACCTTGAGCGCCGTCAGCGGGCTGCGCAGTTCGTGGGCGGCGTCGGAGGTGAAGCGCCGCTCGCGGATCATCATGGCGTGGGAGCGGGTAAACAGCTGATTGAGCGCCTCGACCAGCGGGCGAACCTCGCCGGGAACGCCTTTGGTGCTGAGCGGCGCATCAACGTCAGGCGAGCGGTAGCGCAGCGTGCGGGTGAGCTTTTTCAGCGGCGACAGCTCGCGGCTGAGCAGCATGGTCATGATCATAATCATCAGCGGCAGCGCCACGATCCACGGCAGCAGCTGGCGGGTGATGATTTTCATCGCCATCTCCTCGCGGTTCTCCTTCTCCTGGCCGACCACGATGTGGTACTTGCCGTCGGGCGTGGTTATCCACAGATAGAGCCACTCGTCTTCGTCGATGTACATCGGCCCGTCAAAAAAGCCGTCCTGAGTGTAGGCGTAGGGAATATCCGGGCCGTTCGCGCCGTCGTTGATCACCATCCTGCCGTCGACGGTGAAAATGGCGAAGGTCAGGGCATCGTCGTCCATGTTGGCGTGCTTGATCTTCTTGTTGGGCTCAAGGTTCGGGCTCTTGATATGCTTTTCATTAAAGCTCATCACCACCAGCCGCTTGGCAAACAGGATCTGCTGGGTATCAAACAAGCGGTTGAGCTGCTTGGTCGTGTGGTGCCAGGCAAAGAAGCTGGCGCAGCCCCAGGCGAGCAGGGTGACAAAAATAAACAGCACCGTCAGGCGGACGCGCAGGCTGAGATTATTGAGAAAATTCATTGCTCACCCAGGGTATAGCCGATGCCGTGCACGGTGCGGATAAAGCTGCTGCCGAGCTTGCGGCGCAGGTGGTGGACGTGAACCTCAACGGCGTTGCTGGAAACGTCGTCGTCCCAGTTGTAGAGCTTCTCTTCAATAAGCTTGCGCGGCAGCACCCGGCCGGCGTTGCGCATCAGCAGCTCCAGCAGGGCGAACTCTTTCGGCTTGAGCAGCAGCGGCTCGTCGTTAAGGGTTGCCGTCAGGTTGTCGGGGCTGAGGTTGACGTTGCCGTGGCGCAGCACGTTGCTGGCCTGACCGTGGGCCCGGCGCATCAGCGCCTCCAGGCGGGCGGCGACCTCAATCAGGGCGAAGGGTTTACACAGGTAGTCGTCGGCCCCGAGGCGCAGGCCCTCCACGCGCTGGGCCAGGCCATCGCGGGCGGTCAGCACCAGCACCGGCTCAGTTTTCCCGTTTGCGCGCCATTCGCGCAGGATCTCCAGTCCGTCAATGCCGGGCAGGGTGAGGTCCAGGATCACCGCATCGTACGGCGCTGCGTACAGGGCCGCCTTGCCCTCATTGCCGCGGGTAAACCAGTCGAGGGTAAAGCCCATTTTCACCAGCCCGGCCTTCAGGCCGTCGCCGATCAGCTTGTCATCTTCTATCAGTAAAATCCTCATCCGTTCGTCTCCACGTTAACCGATGTTTGCGGTCAGTAAACCCGCGCAAAAGGGCGGTGTACAGCAAAAAAAACTTTTTTTTACCGGTTAAGAAGTCGTTAAGTTCTATGCTGTGTAATGACAATCAAACACTGATGAAGGGAGAACGCTCATGAAAGAAATTAACGTGAAGAAGACTTTTGCTCTGGCCGCTATCGTTGCACTGATGTCGGCGCCGGCATTCGCGGCAAACACTCAGGGTGGTTTTTCCGGCCCGGGCGCACCGGCTTCGCAGCAGCAGGCCGGCGGCTTCTCCGGGCCTAATAGCAGCGTGACCACCGTCGATGCCGCTAAACGTCTGCAGGATGACGCTCCGGTGACCCTGCGCGGCAATATCATCCAGCAGAACTCCGACGACGACTACACCTTTAAGGATAGCACCGGCACCATCAGCGTCGATATCGACCGCAAGCACTGGAACGGCGTGAACGTGACCCCGAGCGATGTGGTTGAAATTATCGGCGAAGTCGATAAGGACAAAAAAGGCGTAGAAATCGACGTTAAGCAGCTCAAAAAAGTGAATCCGTAATGCCCCCCGCCGCCACGCCCGTGGCGGCATCCCTGTGACTCCTCATCCGAGATAGGGTATCATCGCCCGATGCTTGCCGTCGGTCCCCCGCGCGGCGTTTCGAGTGAGGAATCTATATTAATCAGCGATATGGCTGAGCGCCTTGCGCTGCATGAATTTACCGAAAAGGCGTACCTCGACTACTCCATGTACGTCATCATGGACAGGGCGCTGCCTTTTATCGGCGACGGGCTTAAGCCGGTTCAGCGCCGCATCGTTTACGCCATGTCCGAGCTGGGCCTGAGCGCCAGCGCCAAGTTTAAAAAATCGGCCCGCACCGTCGGCGACGTGCTGGGGAAATACCATCCGAACGGCGCCAGCGCCTGCTATGAAGCGATGGTGCTGATGGCGCAGCCCTTCTCCTATCGCTATCCGCTGGTGGACGGGCAGGGCAACTGGGGCGCGCCGGACGATCCGAAGTCCTTCGCCGCCATGCGCTACACCGAATCCCGCCTGTCAAAGTATGCGGAAGTGCTGCTCGGCGAACTGGGGCAGGGGACCGTTGACTGGCAGCCCAACTTCGACGGCACGCTGCAGGAGCCGCGCACCTTACCCGCGCGCCTGCCCAACATTCTGCTTAACGGCACCACCGGCATCGCCGTCGGCATGGCCACCGACATTCCGCCGCACAACCTGCGCGAGGTGGCAAAAGCCGCTATCGCCCTGATTGAGCAGCCGAAAACCTCCCTCGACGAACTGCTGGATATCGTACAGGGGCCGGATTATCCGACGGAAGCGGAGATCATCACCTCCCGCGCCGATATCCGCAAAATCTACCAGAACGGCCGCGGCTCCATCCGCATGCGCGCCGTGTGGAGCAAAGAGGACGGCGCGGTGGTGATCTCCGCGCTGCCGCACCAGGTTTCCGGCGCCCGCGTGCTGGAGCAGATTGCGGCCCAGATGCGTAACAAGAAGCTGCCGATGTGCGACGACCTGCGCGACGAGTCGGATCACGAGAACCCGACCCGGCTGGTGATCGTCCCGCGCTCCAACCGCGTGGACATGGAGCAGGTGATGAATCACCTGTTCGCCACCACCGATCTGGAGAAGAGCTACCGCGTTAACCTCAACATGATCGGCCTGGATAACCGTCCGGCGGTGAAAAACCTGCTGGAGATCCTCACCGAATGGCTGGCGTTCCGCCGCGACACGGTGCGCCGCCGCCTCAACTACCGCCTCGAGAAAGTGCTTAAGCGCCTGCACATCCTCGAAGGCTTGCTGGTGGCGTTCCTCAATATCGACGAGGTTATCCACATCATCCGCACCGAGGATGAGCCGAAGCCGGTGCTGATGTCGCGCTTTGACATCAGCGAAACTCAGGCCGAAGCCATCCTTGAGCTGAAGCTGCGCCATCTCGCCAAACTGGAAGAGATGAAAATTCGCGGCGAGCAGAGCGATCTGGAGAAAGAGCGCGATCAGATCCAGGCCATCCTCGCCTCCGAGCGCAAGATGAATACCCTGCTGAAGAAAGAGCTGCAGGCCGACGCCGACGCCTACGGCGACGACCGCCGCTCGCCGCTGCACGAGCGCGAAGAAGCCAAAGCGATGAACGAGCACGACATGCTGCCGTCCGAGCCGGTGACTATCGTGCTGTCGCAGATGGGCTGGGTGCGCAGCGCCAAGGGACACGATATCGATGCGAAGGGCCTGAGCTACAAGGCGGGCGACGCCTGGAAGGCCTCGGTGAAGGGCAAGAGCAACCAGCCGGTGGTGTTTATCGACACCACCGGGCGCAGCTACGCCATCGACCCGATCACGCTGCCGTCGGCGCGCGGCCAGGGCGAACCGCTTACCGGCAAGCTGACGCTGCCGCCGGGGGCGACGGTTGAGCAGATGCTGATGGAAAACGACGAGCAGAAGCTGCTGATGGCCTCCGACGCCGGCTACGGCTTCGTCTGCACCTTCGCCGATCTGGTGGCGCGCAACCGCGCCGGCAAGGCGATGATTACCCTGCCGGAAAATGCCCAGGTGATGCCGCCCGCGGTGATCGAGGACGAAACCGATACCCTGCTGGCCATCACCCGCGCCGGGCGTATGCTGATGTTCCCGGTCAGCGATCTGCCGCAGCTGTCGAAGGGCAAGGGTAACAAGATTATCGGTATTCCGTCTGCAGACGCGGCAAGCGGGGCCGATGGCCTTGCCCATCTCCTGCTTCTGCCGCCGCAGAGCACGCTGACCATTCACGTCGGCAAGCGCAAAATCAAGCTGCGTCCGGAAGAGCTGCAGAAGGTCGCCGGCGAGCGCGGGCGCCGCGGCACGCTGATGCGCGGCCTGCAGAAAATCGACCGCATCGAGGTTGATTCGCCGCTGCGACCTGCGGCCGGCGACAGCGAAGAGTAAGCGGCTTCTGCCCCCGCATGTCGGGGGCGTATAAAATTTGCGGTAAAACCGTTGTTAATTCGTGCGCTGCGATTAACAATAGCGTTTTCAGGGACCTGCCAGTCAGAGTGTCTCCACCGGTATATAACACGAAACGGTTTGAGACTCAGAGGTTGTTATGTTATTGATTTTACGTGCAATTATTGTTGTTATCTACTGCATTATCGTATGCATTCTGGGTAGCATCTATTGCCTGTTCAGCCCGCGTAATCCGAAGCACGTCGCCACCTTTGGCCATATGTTTGGTCGACTGGCGCCCGTTTTTGGTCTGAAGGTCGAAAAGCGCCTGCCCGCGGGCTACGAGCAGTTCGGCAATGCTATCTATATTGCGAATCACCAGAACAACTATGACATGGTGACCGCCTCCAATATCGTGCTGCCCCCTACCGTGACCGTCGGCAAAAAGAGCCTGGCGTGGCTGCCGTTTTTCGGCCAGCTCTACTGGCTGACCGGCAATCTGATGATTGACAGTAACAATCGCGCCAA
>OKAV01000248.1_pt1 | contig 6453 bp, 2 predicted proteins | sample 1612431 | NCBI WGS metagenome assembly OKAV01 (sample SAMN04436795, study PRJEB24849) | human gut metagenome | biome: human gut; feature: NICU; material: stool | host: Homo sapiens | place: USA: Saint Louis, MO | collected 2011-05-09
AATGAGGGTGTACTGGGTGAAGTGGCCCTCTCCTCGCTGCCGCGCATTGAGCAGATCTTCGTTAACGCCCCGGCAGGCTGGCGCCCGCGCGATATGGAGCGCCGCCTGTTTATCGCCCGCCGCCGCATCGAAAAGCGCCTGCTGGACGATAAAGAGTTCTACGTCTGCAGCCTGTCGAACCTGATTAATATCTATAAAGGTCTGTGTATGCCGGCGGATCTGCCGCGCTTCTACCTGGACCTCGCGGACCTGCGTCTGGAATCGGCCATCTGCCTGTTCCACCAGCGCTTCTCCACCAATACCGTACCGCGCTGGCCGCTGGCCCAGCCGTTCCGCTACCTGGCGCACAACGGCGAGATCAACACCATCACCGGCAACCGCCAGTGGGCCCGCGCCCGCACCTATAAGTTCCAGACGCCGCTGATCCCCGATCTGCACGACGCCGCGCCGTTCGTTAACGAAACCGGCTCCGACTCAAGCTCCATGGATAACATGCTGGAGCTGCTGCTGGCGGGCGGGATGGATATCGTGCGCGCCATGCGCCTGCTGGTGCCGCCTGCCTGGCAGAACAACCCGGATATGGATCCGGATCTGCGCGCCTTCTTCGACTTTAACTCCATGCACATGGAGCCGTGGGACGGTCCGGCGGGCATCGTGATGTCGGACGGCCGCTACGCCGCCTGTAACCTTGACCGCAACGGCCTGCGCCCGGCGCGCTACGTCATCACTAAAGACAAGCTCATCACCTGCGCCTCCGAAGTGGGCATCTGGGACTACCAGCCGGACGAAGTGGTAGAGAAAGGCCGCGTCGGCCCGGGCGAGCTGATGGTTATCGACACCCGCGTCGGCCGCATTCTGCACTCCGCTGAAACCGACTACGATCTGAAGATCCGCCACCCGTACAAAGAGTGGATGGAGCGCAACGTCCGCCGCCTGGTGCCGTTTGAAGATCTGTCGGACGCCGAGGTCGGCAGCCGCGAGATGGATGATGATACCCTCGCCAGCTACCAGAAACAGTTTGCCTATAGCTCGGAAGAGCTGGATACGGTGATCCGCGTGCTGGGCGAAAACGGCCAGGAGGCAGTCGGCTCAATGGGCGACGACACGCCGTTTGCCGTGCTCTCCAGCCAGCCGCGCATCATCTATGACTACTTCCGCCAGCAGTTCGCCCAGGTGACTAACCCGCCGATCGATCCGCTGCGCGAAGCCCACGTGATGTCGCTGGCCACCAGCATCGGCCGCGAAATGAACGTCTTCTGCGAAGCGGAAGGCCAGGCGCACCGCCTGAGCTTTAAGTCGCCTATCCTGCTCTACTCCGACTTTAAGCAGCTGACCACCATTGAAGATGAGCACTACCGCGCCGATACGCTGGACATTACCTTCGACGCTGGCGAAGCGACGCTGGAAGAGACGGTGAGAGCGCTGTGCGATAAAGCCGAGCAGATGGTGCGCGACGGCACGGTGCTGCTGGTGCTCTCCGACCGCAATATTGCCAAAAACCGCCTGCCGGTGCCCGCGCCGATGGCGGTGGGCGCCATCCAGACCCGGCTGGTGGATAAAAACCTGCGCTGCGATGCCAACATCATCGTTGAGACCGCCAGCGCCCGCGATCCACACCACTTCGCCGTACTGCTGGGCTTTGGCGCCACCGCTATCTACCCCTACCTGGCCTATGAGACCCTGGCCAAGCTGGTCGACGGCAAAGTGATTGAAAAAGCCTACCGCCAGGTGATGCTGAACTATCGCAACGGTATCAACAAGGGCCTGTACAAAATCATGTCCAAAATGGGCATCTCGACCATCGCCTCCTACCGCTGCTCGAAGCTGTTCGAAGCGGTGGGCCTGCACGATGACGTCTCCGGCCTCTGCTTCCAGGGCGTGGTCAGCCGCATCGGCGGCGCCGGCTTTGAGGACTTCCAGCAGGATCTGCAGAACCTCTCCCGCCTGGCGTGGCTGGTGCGCAAACCGCTCTCTCAGGGCGGCCTGCTCAAGTACGTCCACGGCGGCGAATACCACGCCTACAACCCGGACGTGGTGCGCACCCTGCAGAAAGCGGTGCAGAGCGGCGAGTACGCCGACTATCAGGAGTACGCCGCGCTGGTCAACGAGCGTCCGGCGGCCACCCTGCGCGATCTGCTCGCCATTAACCCGGGCGATACTGCGGTCAGCATCGACGACGTCGAACCGGCGCAGGAACTGTTTAAACGCTTTGATACGGCGGCGATGTCCATCGGCGCCCTCAGCCCGGAGGCCCACGAAGCGCTGGCCGAGGCGATGAACGGCATCGGCGGCAACTCCAACTCCGGCGAAGGCGGCGAAGATCCGGCCCGCTACGGCACCAACAAAGTGTCGCGCATCAAGCAGGTCGCCTCCGGCCGCTTCGGCGTGACGCCGGCTTATCTGGTGAATGCCGACGTTATCCAGATTAAAGTGGCCCAGGGCGCGAAGCCCGGCGAGGGCGGCCAGCTGCCCGGCGACAAAGTGACGCCGTACATCGCGAAGCTGCGCTACTCGGTGCCGGGCGTAACGCTGATTTCACCGCCGCCGCACCACGATATCTACTCGATTGAGGATCTGGCGCAGCTGATTTTCGACCTCAAGCAGGTCAATCCGCAGGCGCTTATCTCCGTGAAGCTGGTGTCCGAGCCGGGCGTCGGCACCATCGCCACCGGTGTGGCGAAAGCCTACGCCGACCTGATCACCATTGCCGGCTACGACGGCGGCACCGGCGCCAGCCCGCTGACCTCGGTGAAGTACGCGGGCTGCCCGTGGGAGCTGGGCCTGGTGGAAACCCAGCAGGCGCTGGTGGCCAACGGTCTGCGCCACAAAATCCGTCTGCAGGTGGACGGCGGTCTGAAGACCGGCGTCGATATCATCAAGGCGGCGATCCTCGGCGCGGAGAGCTTCGGCTTCGGCACCGGCCCAATGGTGGCGCTGGGCTGTAAATACCTGCGCATCTGCCACCTGAACAACTGCGCGACCGGCGTAGCAACCCAGGATGACAAGCTGCGTAAGAACCACTACCACGGCCTGCCGTTCAAAGTGACTAACTACTTTGAATTTATCGCCCGCGAAACCCGCGAGCTGATGGCGCAGCTCGGCGTTAAGCGGCTGGTGGATCTGATTGGCCGCACCGACCTGCTCAAGGAGCTGGAGGGCTTCACCGCCAGACAGCAGAAGCTTAACCTGAGCAAACTGCTGGAGACCGCCACGCCGCACGAAGGCAAGGCGCTCTACTGCACCGAGAACAACCCGCCGTTCGACAACGGGGTGCTCAACGCCCAGCTGCTGCAGCAGGCGAAGCCCTTCGTGGACGAGCGGCAGAGCAAAACCTTCTGGTTTGATATCCGCAACACCGATCGCTCCGTCGGCGCGTCGCTCTCCGGCTATATCGCCCGCACCCACGGCGATCAGGGCCTGGCGTCCGACCCGATCAAGGCGTACTTCAGCGGCACCGCGGGCCAGAGCTTCGGCGTCTGGAACGCCGGCGGCGTGGAGCTGCACCTGACCGGCGACGCCAACGACTACGTCGGCAAAGGGATGGCGGGAGGCCTTATCGCCATTCGTCCGCCGCTGGGCTCCGCCTACCGCAGCCACGAAGCCGTAATCATCGGTAACACCTGTCTGTACGGCGCCACCGGCGGCCGCCTGTACGCCGCGGGCCGGGCGGGCGAACGCTTCGGCGTGCGCAACTCCGGCGCCATCACCGTGGTGGAAGGCATCGGCGACAACGGCTGTGAATATATGACCGGCGGCATCGTCTGCGTGATCGGCAAAACCGGCGTCAACTTCGGCGCGGGGATGACCGGAGGCTTTGCCTACGTACTCGACGAAGACGGCGAGTTCCGCAAACGCGTTAACCCGGAGCTGGTGGAGATGCTGTACGTCGATTCGCTGGCTATCCATGAGGAGCATCTGCGCGGGCTGATCGTTGAGCACGTACAGCTCACCGGCTCCCAGCGCGGGGAAGAGATCCTCGCCAGATGGCCGGAGTTCTCTGCGAAATTCGCACTGGTTAAGCCGAAGTCCAGCGATGTCAAAGCACTGTTGGGTCACCGTAGTCGCAGCGCAGCAGAGCTGCGCGTGCAGGCGCAGTAAGGGGTAGTAATGAGTCAGAACGTTTACCAGTTTATCGACTTACAGCGCGTGGATCCGCCGAAAAAAGCGCTGAAGATCCGCAAAATTGATTTTGTCGAAATCTATGAGCCCTTCTCGGAGGGCCAGGCCAAGGCGCAGGCGGACCGCTGCCTCTCCTGCGGCAACCCGAACTGCGAATGGAAGTGTCCGGTACACAACTACATTCCCAACTGGCTGAAGCTGGCCAATGAGGGGCCCATTTTTGAAGCGGCAGAGCTGTCTCACCAGACCAACACGCTGCCGGAAGTGTGCGGCCGCGTCTGTCCCCAGGACCGCCTGTGCGAGGGTTCCTGCACCCTGAACGACGAGTTCGGCGCAGTGACCATCGGCAACATCGAACGCTACATCAACGATAAGGCGTTCGAAATGGGCTGGCGCCCGGACCTGAGCGGCGTCAAGGCAACCGGCAAGCGCGTCGCCATCATCGGTGCCGGCCCGGCGGGCCTCGCCTGCGCCGACGTGCTGACCCGCAACGGCGTCAAGGCGGTGGTCTTTGACCGCCACCCGGAGATCGGCGGCCTGCTGACTTTCGGCATTCCGGCCTTCAAGCTGGAAAAAGAGGTGATGACCCGCCGCCGCGAGATCTTCACCGATATGGGCATTGAATTTAAGCTCAATACGGAAGTCGGCCGCGACGTGCAGATCGACGAACTGCTCGGCGACTATGACGCAGTCTTCCTCGGCGTCGGCACCTATCAGTCGATGCGCGGCGGACTGGAGAACGAAGATGCAGAAGGCGTGTTCGACGCGCTGCCGTTCCTGATTGCCAACACTAAGCAGATCATGGGCTACGGCGAAACCGCGCACGAGCCCTACGTCAGCATGGAAGGCAAGCGCGTGGTGGTCCTCGGCGGCGGCGATACGGCGATGGACTGCGTGCGCACCTCCATTCGTCAGGGCGCATCGCACGTCATCTGCGCCTACCGCCGCGACGAGCAGAACATGCCCGGTTCGAAGCGCGAGGTAAAGAACGCCCGCGAAGAGGGCGTGGAGTTCCAGTTCAACATCCAGCCGCTGGGCGTTGAAGTTAACGCCAACGGCCGGGTGTGCGGCGTGAAGATGGCGCGTACCGAAATGGGCGCGCCGGACGCGAAGGGCCGCCGCCGGGCGGAGATCGTCCCCGGTTCCGCGCACGTGATCCCGGCCGACGCCGTGGTGATGGCCTTCGGCTTCCGTCCCCACAGCATGTCGTGGCTGGAGAAACACAGCGTTGAGCTGGATTCACAGGGCCGGGTCATCGCGCCGGAAGGCAGCGATAACCCGTTCCAGACCAGCAACCCGAAAATCTTTGCCGGCGGCGACATCGTGCGCGGCTCCGATCTGGTGGTCACCGCCATCGCCGAAGGCCGCAAGGCGGCCGACGGGATCATGAACTGGCTGGAAGTGTAATCTGACGCCGCCGCGAACGCGGCGGATCAAAAAGGCCCGGCGTGCATCAGCAGCCGGGCCTTTTCATTTTCCTGTTGCTGGCGGGCTTTACTTCACGACCCGCAGCGCCGGACGACCGCCGCGCGGCGGCGGCGTATCATCCGGATCGTGGTCGTCGTCGCTATCAGGCTTATCGCCGTCAATAACCGACATTACGGTTTCGGGTTCAGCGCTGTCCTGCCCGGCGTCGCCGTCATTCACCTGAACGGCGTCTTCGTCGTAGGCCGCCTCCGGCTCAAACATCGTACCAGCGCCGTTCTCGCGCGCGTATATCGCCAGTACGGCAGCCAGCGGCACCGATACCTGGCGCGGCACGCCGCCGAAGCGCGCGCTGAAGCGCACCTCGTCGTTAGACAGCTCAAGGTTGCCTACCGCGCGCGGCGCGATGTTCAGGACAATCTGCCCGTCGCGGGCGTACTCCATAGGGACGCGTACATCTGGCAGCGTCACGTCAACCACCAGATGCGGCGTAAGCTGGTTGTCCAGCAGCCACTCATAGAATGCCCGCAGCAGATAAGGGCGACGGGGCGTCAACTGTGACACGTCCATGGCGTTAACCCCGGCCCAGGCGCATTTCGCGCTCGGCTTCCGTCAGGGAGGCGAGGAAGGAGTCACGCTCAAAGACGCGCGTCATGTAGGCCTTCAGCTCCTTCGAACCGGCGCCAACCAGCTCAATACCCATGACCGGCAGACGCCACAGCAGCGGCGCCAGGTAGCAGTCAACGAGACTGAACTCATCGCTCAGGAAGTACGGCTTCTGCGTAAAGACCGGCGCAATGGCCAGCAGCTCTTCGCGCAGCTGCTTGCGGGCGGAATCGGCCTGTGCAGCAGTACCGTTCTCAACGGTGTTCAACAGCGTGTACCAGTCTTTATCGATGCGCTGCATGT
>OKAV01000249.1_pt1 | contig 6433 bp, 8 predicted proteins | sample 1612431 | NCBI WGS metagenome assembly OKAV01 (sample SAMN04436795, study PRJEB24849) | human gut metagenome | biome: human gut; feature: NICU; material: stool | host: Homo sapiens | place: USA: Saint Louis, MO | collected 2011-05-09
ATTATTTGAATTTGATGTATAATATGGGTGTTTGAGGTTATCTAATGGCAAGCGTTAACGTTCATTGTCCCCGTTGTCAGTCTGCTCAGGTTTACCGCCATGGTCAGAATCCTAAAGGTCATGACAGATTTCGCTGCCGTGACTGCCACCGTGTGTTTCAGCTCACTTATGCTTATGAAGCACGTAAGCCGAGTATTAAAGAGCAGATCACTGAAATGGTCTTCAATGGCACCGGGGTTCGCGATCCCGCCAGGACACTGAAAATTGGCATTAACACTGTCATCCGGACTTTAAAAAACTCGCGCCAATGCGAATAACGTCTTCGCCTGTTGCCCATGCTGATGTGGCGCTTATTTGCGAACTCGATGAGCAATGGAGCTTCGTTTGCAGTAAAGGCCGGCAGCACTGGCTCTGGTATGCGTACAACACCAAAACAGGCGGTGTACTGGCCTACACTTTTGGTCCCCGAACCGTTGAAACCTGCCGAGAGCTACTGGCACTGCTTACACCATTCAACATCGGCATGATCACCAGCGACGACTGGGGCAGCTATGGCCGGGAGGTGCCAAAGGATAAACATCTGACCGGCAAAATATTCACCCAACGCATTGAGCGTAATAACCTGACGCTCCGCACCCGCATTAAGCGACTGGTTCGTAAAGCAATCTGCTTCTCACGCTCAGTTGAGATCCACGAAAAAGTGATCGGCGCGTTTATCGAAAAACACATGTTCTAATAATTGAATGCACTACCCCGATTTCACCAGTCGGGCTTTTTGCGCCACTCATCATTTAAGCATTGTTTTCAAAGAAATAACTTCCTGTTTTAATGTATTAATGTTATCCTCATTAATACCAAATGCGTAACTATTATTGTTTGCAATAATAAATTGCTTTTTCCCTCCAACAACACGGTATTCAACAGGATAAGCCCCCTTCGGAATAAAAGAAAACCCCATATTGTGAGTTTGCTTTTTACTCGATTCTACTATAATAAAATCACTGCTCTCCTTAGGTTGCCAAGCTATAAAATCATCCATATATTTTATCCATCCATCAATTTCTGATTTACTGACGTCAGCAAAATAGATCACTCCTTCATAAAGATCAATCGTCAAAGATGCAAAAGATTCATCATCCTGAATCCTCAAAAGAATATTTCCGCAACTATTTATTTTATTGTCTTTAATATCTAGGTCACAATAGTAAGCTCCTGTTCTGTAAACTTCAAAATCCTTGAAGGTAAGCGTTTTATTTATTTTATGTGAAACATCGAGCGCGGCCTGACAGCCTGAAAGGGTTAATAGAGCTGTCAGAAATAAAATATTTCTCTTTATCATCATTGTTCTTTTATACCTGTTATCTGTACATCTTCCATTTTTAAATTTGACTATACCGCCAGCATTCCCATTTTTTTCAGCAGACTAGACCTTAATTCGCCCCGCCCATCGATCATAACGGTTTTGCGTGGATATAACCATCCAGAACAGCCTTACTTTGTTCACCTTTTTCTTTGCATAAAAGTTAATATCATTGCTCTTGTCCGGGCGCTGTCGGGGGGCCTTTCACGAGTGATGGTTTGTTTATCCCGGCATTGTCCGGCGCTCTCTCGTAAATTCTCGCGCCCAATCCCTCCCACAAAATCTCAGAATTTACGTAGCGCACCCTATTTTCACATGCTTCAGACGTATAAAAGCCCGACTGGTGAGATCGGGCTTTTATACGGTTCCGGCTCTGAGTTGGTGACTCTGACCGGGGGAAGTCTCTCTACACCTAACGCTTACATTTTAAGCACTCAAGAGCAATATTGCAATTAACTGTTGTTAAGGCACCACACGTAGTTGTAGTGGATCAAAAAATCAACACATCTGCATAGCCTCTTTCCATTGATTTTCATATTCACAGGGTGATAACCCGCCATTAAATGTGTGGGGGCGATACTGGTTGTAGTAGTGTATCCAGACGGTGATATCCTGCATTATCTGTCGGATATCACTGTAGCCACCCACCGGTATCCATTCACTCTTCAGGCTCCTGAACACCCTTTCCATCGGTGAGTTATCCAGGCAGTTTCCTTTCCGGCTCATGCTCTGCATTACCCCATGGCGCCACAGTAACTGCCGGTATTTTTTACTTCTGTACTGGCTACCCTGGTCTGAATGGCACAGCAGCCGCCCTGTCCGGCAAGACCGGCTCTCCAGGGCCCTGCGCATTGCCCGACATACCCGCTCCGCATCCGGCGAAGACGACACCGCACTGCCCACGATCCGCCGTGAGTACAGGTCGATGACCAGCGCCAGATAACACCAGCCGCTTTTTACCCGCACGTAGCTGATGTCTCCACTCCAGGCCTTATCTGGTGTTTCCGGTGTGAAGCGCCGTCTCAGCAGGTCCGGCGAGGCCATTGCTTCCTCCTTCACGCCACGGTAGCGGTGCCGCCCCGGCTGGCGGCTCTCCAGTCCGCATTCCTGCATCAGTCTGCGGGCGAGCCAGCGACCCACCTTATACCCTCCTTCCAGGCACATCAGCTGACTCAGCATCCGGCTTCCTGCCGCTCCACGACTCTGTTGATGCAACTCCCGTATCCGGGTGCGCAGCTGCATCCGTCTGACATCCACAGGGCGGGTCCGCGATGCGTAATAGCGACTTCGGGAGATTTTCATCAACCGGCACACCGCCGCCACCGGCCATTCCCTTCTCAGCCGTGTGATTAGCGCACAAATCTGGTCGGGAGTTCGCTCATCAGCACGGCCGCCTGCTTTAGTATCTCTTTCTCCATTTCCAGGCGCTTAACCTGAGCCCGGAGTGACTGAATTTTCCGATGCTCCGGTGTCAGGGCAGCGCCAGTCGGTGTTTCTCCCTGAAGCTCCGATTTATACTGCCGTATCCATTTGCGCAGCAGGGTGGCATCCACATCCAGAGCCCGGGCGACATCCACGGCGCGCTGCTGATGCTTAACAACCTGTTCAACGGCTTCCAGTTTGAATTCGGGAGAGAAACGGCACTTCGCCTGCTTAGTTTGAGTCATGGCCAGTTATCTCAATTTGCTGTTGTTACATTAACAGGCTATTGAAGTGTCCGGTATTATTGAGCCACTACATGGCGGAGATAGAGCAGACCGCTGAAACTGAAGTGATTGAAGCGCTACCAGCCAGCGCATAACAGGCACATTACCGGACCGGAAAGCTGGAACTGAATTTACACCACCTTGACGGACTCGACCCCCAGATGAAAAACTGGTCTTTTCTATCTAAAGGGCAGTCGCAGCCATTGCGAAGGCAGAGAGCTGCGTAAGCGAGTAATAGTCTGTGGGTTAACCCGTCAGCCATTTCGCCGGCTAACAGCAGATAGGGAGAAGGGATGAGACATTGTACTGTGGAGAGGTTAATGGGCCGTTTACGGTTATACCTCCGGACGTACTTTTCTGCCCTCGCGCTGGGCGCAGTGGTACTGTCTCAGGCAGAGGCTGCGACCCGCGAGGAAATGCGGCGCCTCGATGCGGCCTATCCGGCTGGCAGCGTCGTACTCTGCCACTCAGAGGTGGCGGGGAGTGAAATGTTTCCGCAGCCGGTCAGCGTGACCACCCGGGGCCGGGTAGTGGAGAGCGCCGCCGATCGCCGGGTCTTTGACGTCAGCGTCACCTGGCTCACTAAGGGAAGCACCTCCGGATTGACGCTGAACTTCCGGATGCGCCAGCGCAGCGACGAGGAGGGACAGTATTCACTTATTGATCCCGACAGCATGCGCGTCTCATGGCCCGGCGTCGGCAGTGAGGCTGTTAAAACTGTGCTGCAGGGGTTCCGGGCCAGAATGACAGATGGTGAAAAATTTGAGCCTTACAGCCACACCACAATCGCCCGGTTTCCGGGCTATATCGTCCTCACGCCCGGGGAGGCGCCGCAGTTCTGCAGTAAGGAACCGCCCAGGGAGGATGAATGATGGGAGTATCTACGATGGTGCAGTTTGAGTTCTGCGAGACAACGTTCACTGCACGGTGCCGCTGGTCTGCATGCGACCTGGGGCGCCAGGTCCGCCTCAGCCTGAGGGACATGCAGGCCCTCTATCCGGAACTGGCGCACTGGAGCCTGCTCGCCCTGTCCTGCGGCTGGGACAGTTATGCTGGTGACAGGTTAGCCCCGGCGTCAGTAGGGGGCGTAACGCGGATCCGCGATGAGGGGTTTCTGGCGTACTGCTACGTGCGCCAGCGCTGGCCTGGATTCAGCTTCGGCAGTGCCGGCAGCCTGGCGCCGCAGCTGCGGGCCCTGGGGGCTGCTCGGCCCTGGCAGCTGACGCCGCCGCCGGCGAAGCCGGACTGGGTGACATCGTGAGCGCGTATCCGGTCATTCCCGGGCGGCCGGCTCCGGCCTACGGCGGTGGCCATCGACTATCCCGAGGCGCTGGCGCTGCGGCAACGGGTTCAACGCGCTTTACCGCAATGGCTGGATAGCGGAGGCTACCCTCTGGGCTCGCGCCCGCCGTAAGATCCACGATGTGCACGTTCGCACGCCGTCAGTCCTGACGGAGGAAGTCTGCAAACCAAAATCTGATTTATTCAACAAAGCCAGTTAAGAGACCCAGCCTAACTCCCCCGATACCCCGGCGGCGAGCACCCCTCCATGCGGTGAAAAAAGCGCGCAAAGTAGGCCGGATCCTTATACCCCAGCTCCAGCGCAATCTGGTTGACGCTCAGTTCGCTGAAGCGCAGCAGGCGCCGGGCCTCCCGGCTGACGCGCTCGAAGATCAGCCGCTTCGGCGGCTGGTTGGCGAAGCGGCGGCACAGCTCCGTCAGGCGGGATTCGCTCATCCCCAGCATGTCGGCGTAGGCGGGCACCGGCAGGTGCTGGCGAAAGCGTTCGTCCACCAGGCGATTAAACTTCTGAAACAGCCGCATCTCGCCGCGCACGCCGCTTGGCGCTCTGTCGCACGGCGGCGCCTCGCGCAGCAGTAGGGTAAAGACGCTGCGGGCGAGGGACTGCAGCAGCAGCTCGCGGCCGGGGCGCCGATGGCGAAATTCATCGGCAATCGTGGGCCAGAGGTGGTTGAGCGCGCTCAGGGTGGCGGGCAGATTCTCCAGCGACAGGCAGATCCCCTGCAGCATCGCCGCCTCGCCGCTGCCGGGCCACAGGCTCTCAATCAGCGGCCAGACCAGCTCCTGGCGCACGGTCAGTACGTGGCCGTCGCTGTCCGGCTCGGTAAAAAAGGCGTGCGGCACCGAGGGCGGGGTGAGGATAAACAGCGGGGCGCGCACCGCGTAGTAGTGGGCGTCCAGCTGCAGGGTGATGCGTCCGGTGGCGAGAAAATGCAGCTGGAAGTAGCGGTCGTGCCAGTGGGGGCGCATATCGCGCCCGAAGAACGCCGCCAGCCGGGCGAAGGTTTCGTAGTGCACGTCCTCCCCGGCGTAGCGGGCGTCATACTCCCGCACCAGATCGATATTCTGGTAGCCGTGCGCAAAGGCCGCCTCCGCGGTCATGCCCGCTTCTCCGCTACAGAAATCACTGCCGTTAGCGGTTCGCGGCGGCCGCCCATTGGAATGGCGGTCAGTACCAGCGCGCCGGCTATCAGCAGCCCGGCGACGAACCACAGCCCGGCGCTGAAGCTCCCGGTGCTGTCGCGCAGAATGCCGATCAGCAGCGGGCTGACGGCGGATCCGACGTTGCCAACGGCGTTGATCGTCGCCAGCGCCACGGCCCTTGCCCGCAGGCTGATTACCCTGTCCGGCGTGGTCCAGAAGATCGCCATGGCGGTAAACGATCCCGTCGACGCCATGACGATCCCCAGCAGCTGGATCAGGTTACTGCCGCTTGCCGATGCCAGCAGCCAGCCGGCGGCGGCGAACAGGTAGGGCAGGATGGTGTGCAGCTTGCGTTCGCTGCGCCGGTCAGAGCGGCGGCTCCACCAGATCATGCCGAAAATGGTGCAGAACTGGGGGATCGCCGCCAGCAGGCCAATCATGATGTTGCTGCTGCCGGTGTTAAAGCTCTGCAGGATCTGCGGCGTCCAGATGTTGATGGCGCTCAGGGTGTTGGTCAGGCAGAAGTAGGCGAGCGTGTAGAGCAGCACCGCGGGCGTCAGCACTTCCCGCAGGGTGGAGCGCGGTGCGTTCCGGGGAGCAGCGGCAGCGCTGCGCTCCCGATCGAGCATCTGCTTCAGCGCCCGCTTCTCATCGTCGTCCAGCCAGCCGGCCTGGTCCGGGGTGTCGTTAAGGAAAAACCAGGTCACAACGCCGAGGAGGACCGAGGGCAGCCCCTCCAGCAGAAAGAGCCACTGCCAGCCTTTTAAATGCCACAGGCCGTCAAGGGCCAGGATGTAGCCGGAGAGCAGCGATCCGAACATCATCGTTACCGGCATCGCTATCATAAACAGCGCGTTGGCCCGCGCCCGGTGCCAGGCGGGAAACCACCAGGTGAGATAGACCAGCACCCCCGGCAGAAAGC